>Ga0206131_10007519_pt1 | contig 10897 bp, 10 predicted proteins | sample Helgoland_Spring_FD_148636 | JGI IMG/M metagenome (GOLD analysis project Ga0206131, IMG submission 148636) | Pelagic subsurface seawater microbial communities from Kabeltonne, Helgoland, North Sea - Helgoland_Spring_Bloom_20160517_1 | ecosystem: Environmental > Aquatic > Marine > Epipelagic ... | reverse complement strand
ATTGCAGCACCAACTGCTAAGGATACAGTTCCTGCAACTATAGGTACAGATCCATAAAAACCATTTGGTTGATCAAATAGATGCATAGAACCGCCCATACCCTTAGAGAAACCAGTTTCCTTGCCCAGCACTTCTGCAAATAATTTATAAAAATTTGGGTTAAGCGCTAATAAGTGCGAGTGGGATCTGTGCGCTCCAAAAACTCTGTCAGTTGCAATAAGAGATTGCGATATACCTACTGCAATGGCCTCTTGTCCAGCACCCAGATGAACGGGACCGCCAATTAAACCATTCTTTCTTTGCAAGGCGAGTTGCTGTTCAGTTTTGCGAATAACAATCATTGATTTGAGCATTTCAATAAGAATGTCTCTATTAATATTCTCAATTGAAACGGGATGGTTAAAATTTTTTGGATTTGAAAGATTTTTTAAGTTTTTTTTCATAAAGGATAGATTAAATTTTAATTGCTTATTATTTATATAATTAGTATTGAATCACAGTTTGATTGCTTTCATTGTAAACTTAAATGCTGATTTTTTTATCTTAATTTTTTTATCGAATTTATTCGATAATGCTCTTAGTGTGTCTTCATTTAAAAAAATATTTAATACAGGAAGCGCCCAAGTTAAAGAACCATAAAAATTAACTTCAGTTTCGTGAAATTTTTTTTCATATTCATTTAATAGTTTTAGGCTTGGCATTCTCGATAGAGTACTTTTAGATCTATTACCTTTTAGATAATGAATATATCTATTAAACCTATATATTGGGTTATTGTTTAGCGAATCTAGCGCTATATAGATACCGCCACTTTTTAATACTCTATATATTTCATTAAGGACTTTATAATTATCTCCGTAGCTTAAACTACCTGAACTAGCAACAACATCATAAGACTGATCTTCAAATGGAAGGGATTCCATATCAGCAGTTTCTGCTGAAAATGTGTTGTATTTTTGAAACCTTTTTTTCATAATTTCAACAGACTCTGACGAGATATCGGTTGAATGCAGTTTGTGACCCGCTTTAAGTATAGGTTCTGAATTTTCTCCCATGCCTGCACCTATCTCAAGAAACCTTAGTGAGCCTGAGATGTTTCTAATTAAACTATAATAATCTTCTATTGGATCAAGTATGTAGGATTTTTCGGCATCATAAGCATTAAATTCTTTAGTATTTGAATAATTTAAAGCTCTCGAGTCATATCTGTTTTCTTCTAATCGTTTATCATTCATAGGTTTTGTTTACTTATTTTTTCAATGTAAGATATGTATTCATTATAAACATTATCGGCATCAAACATCTTTTTAAAACATTCACCAGCATTTCTTGACATTACTTTTCTATTATTCTCATCATCTTCTATTTGTTGAATAGTATTAGCTAAAGACTGAGGTGAGTTATTTTGATAAGTTATACCAATATTAAATTTAGAAATTAAGTCATCCATAGCTCCCTGAACGCTAGAAATAATTGGTAAGTTTTTACTTAAGTATTCACCTACTTTATTCGGGTAGGATCTAATAAAGTCTAATGATGACGGGTATGGCAATAGGCCAGCTTTTGATACTTCAAGCAAAGTATTTATCTCGTCTTTCTCAATCCATCCAGGTAAAACTAATACAGGACACCTCTTAGCAGTATCCATCAAGGGTTTATACATCTCTCCAGTTCCACATATTACTAATTTTATATTTACTGAGTTTTTACTATGTATAATTTTTGCAGCCTTTGCGACATTATCTAATTCAATTCGATTGCTTAGATTTCCAAAAAAACAATAAATATTATCTCTTATAGGATCTAAATTATTCTTGATTAAGAAATCTTTATTGAATTTATAGTCTTTGACATTCTCATATGCAAGAGGAAATGCTTTATCAGTTTCTTGAAGATCTTGATTATTTTTTGATCTTGCCCATTTTATTGCTTGACTGGTTATGCCAGTTATTCCAGTAGCATTTTTAACAATATTTTTTGACTTTCTGTTTAATGACCAGAATAAAATATCACCAATAAAACTTATACTCTTTGGTAATGTTTCATAAAAAATATCAGGCCAAAAATCTCTTATATCTACAATTGATGGTATTTTGTTATTTTTACAATAAATTAGAGCAGCATCTGTTAATTCTATTATGGGATAATTACTAATTACTATATCTGGTTTATCTTGGGTATCTGCTTGCTTATTAAATTCTTTAGTTACATCTATATTATGTCCGATTCTAGCTAAAGAGATATTTTTTTTATAAAGCCTTCCAGCTAATAATATTAACTTATAGTTTTCGCTAATTTTAAATACTTCGGTTTTTTTTGAGCGTAATTTTTTCTTAATATGGTCAACATTTGATGACCAGAGAGTAATATTATGACCAGAATCAACCAATTTTCTTGCGAGCATACCTGCACGATGCAAGCGATTATTATTTTGATCAGTTTCTAGTGGCTCACCAAGTACTAATACCCAAATATTCATAATTTATATTATGAATATTTCATTATGGCTTTTTTAAGACCATCGCATATTATTTCTAACTCATTTTTTGAAAGATAAGGATGCATAGGAAGACTTAGAACTCTGTCAGCTAAATTATTTGTAATTGACATATTAGAAGACTCATATTTAGAATAGATAGGACAAGAATGAAGCGGCACAGGATAATATAAAGCAGTAGGAATTCCTGCGTTCTTTAAATGAAGCATTATTTCATTTCTTTTTTCAGCAATACTATCATCTAATAAGATAGTATATTGTGCCCATACCGATCTATTCTCTATTGAAGGAATTTGAGGTGAGACGATCTGAGCCAAATCTTGTAACATTGAAGAATATATTTTTGCAATATTATTTCTAGATGAAATTTCATTTTCAAATACATTAAATTTTTCAAGCAGAATTGCAGCCTGAATAGTATCTAATCTGCTATTCATACCAATTTCAACATAGTTATATCTGCCTGATTGGCCATGCTTTGGTATAACTCTTAATTTCTCAAGCAAATCTTCATTACTTGAAAAAATTGCGCCGCCATCTCCATAGCAACCAAGAGGCTTTGATGGAAAAAAACTTGTAGTAGCTATATCAAGAACGCTGCAGGACATATTTCCATCTGATTTAGCACCAAAACTTTGTGCAGCATCTTCAATTGTATAAATTTTATGTTTTAAGGCTAGCTCTTTTATTGTCTTTAAATTTGGACATCTGCCAAACATTGAGACTGGAAGAATCGCTTTTGTATGTGTATTAATTTTTTCTTCAAGTTTTTTAATATCAATTACAAAGTTCTCATCAATGTCTATAAATACTGGTTTAGCTCCGAGCTGACATACAACTTCAGCAGTAGAAACCCAAGTAAATGATGGAAGAATTACTTCGTCTCCAGGGCCTGTGCCTATTGACATTAGAGCTATTGATAATGCATCAGTTCCATTAGCTACAGTTATGCATTCAGAGCCAACGTAGTTAGAGAGAGTATTTTCAAGTATTTTTACTTCTGGTCCAGATATGAATTGACCTGCTTCTACAACTTTTAGAATAATTTCGTCTAAATTATTATGAAATGCATCTCGTTGTTTTTTTAAGTCTAAAAATTTAATCATTTTTAATAATCTCATCACCTCTAAGAATAAAACTTTTACCAGTTTTTTTGCATACTAAATTAGTGTCTAGAATGTCGCCCTCTTTAGAGGTCCTGGAATAATATTTTGCTGGATTTCCAATAACAACTGTATAAGGTTCAACATCTTTAGTAACAACTGATCCAGCTCCTATAATTGAATATTTCCCTATGGTAACACCACATATAATAGTTGCATTTGCACCTATTGAAGCGCCTTTTTTAACTGTTGTTATTTTAAACTCATCTTTTCTTTCAATAAAAGCCCTTGGATTAATAACATTTGTAAAAACACAAGAAGGACCCAAAAAAACATCATCTTCTATAACCACTCCATCGTATATAGATATATTATTTTGTATCTTGCAACCATCTCCCACTTTTACATTTGGCCCAATAACAACATTCTGACCAATGGAGCAGTTTTTTCCTATTACAGTATTATTTAAAATATGGGAAAAATGCCATATTTTTGTATTTGAACCAATTTCAACATTTTCATCTATAAAAGATGAATCATGGCAAGTATATTTATGATTACTCATTTATTGAAAACATGAAATTCATAGTCTTTTCAACTTTATCAAAGCTAAAAAAATTAGACCCAGTTAATATTGCTGAATAATTTTCGGTATGAAGATCATTAGGCACTTTGCTAAATTCTATCTCTTTATTTGCCACTCTAAATATTCTTTGTGCATTTAAACCATCATTTTGGTCTTCGGGATCAATGGAAAAATACCAATTTACATCAAGGTTTTTGAATTGTGTTGTGCCTTTAGCTTTATAAGGCTCATTAAATTCTACATCAGATTTTATTGGTTTCCCAAATGCTTCTATTAATAAATCAAAATAATGCACTCCAAGATTGAACAGAATTCCTCCTGAAAATTCCTTCTTTGTTTTCCAAGAATTTAAATACTCTTCTTCTCTAGGTGAAATAAATGAAATTTCTGCAGTCTGCTGGCCTTTAGTTGATGCAGAAATAGATTTTAATTTATCTAATACAGGGTGAAGTCTTAGCTGCATAATTGAATGGACATTTACTCCTGATGCATTAATTGCATTGTTAATCATTTTATACTCATTCTTTTCAATACAAACTGGTTTTTCTGATATAACTTCAATGCCTGACTTTAGGCTTAAAACAATGTGTTTACAGTGCAAGTAATTTGGAGAACAAACAACACAGAAGTCTGGCTTTGAATCTCTTAGAGAATCAAAAAAATCATTTTCTTGAGTAAAAAATGAGGTTTTTTCATTAAAAAGATTACACTCATTTATATCAAAGTATGAAACAACCTCTCCATTGTTAGAATTAATTGCATCAATATGGCGTTTTCCAATATATCCACTTGGGCCGATTACTGAGAACTTCATCATGCTCTGATTACCTTTATATTATCAACGTCATATACCCCTCGGGTATCTATAATTAAATTAGCATTTTGATAAATTAAATCATAGTCATATTTAGTATGATTTGTTAACAATATAACAGCATCATAACTTGATATATTTGACGGAGTAAGATCAATTCCTTTTTTTTCAATATTAAACTTTCTTGTACGAGGTAACTCAGAAAAATAGGGATCAGAGTAATCAACATCTGCACCATTTTTATATAATTCAGAAAAAATATTTAACGCTGGAGATTCTCTGGCATCATCAACATCAGGCTTATATGCAATTCCTAAAACTAAGATTTTTGACTGACTAATGCTTAAATTTCTGATATTTAAACTTTCTGATATTTTAGATAAAATCCAGCTTTGAGTTGATAAATTAAGCTCCCCAGCAAGTTCAATAAAACGAGAGGAATGCCCATACTCTTTTGCTTTCCAAGATAAATAAAAAGGGTCTACAGGTATACAATGCCCGCCCCAGCCTGGTCCTGGATAATACGGAACAAATCCAAATGGCTTTGTTGCAGCAGCATTAATAACTTCAAATGGATCAACTGACATTGCATCACAAATAATTTTGAATTCATTTATCATGCCCAAATTAACTGCTCTATGAATATTTTCTAAAAGTTTTGAAAGCTCGGCAACCTTAACTGAATTAACTTGAACTACGTCGTTAAAAACTGATGAATATAGTTTTGACCCCTTAGCAAGACATTCATTTGTAATTCCTCCAATAACTTTAGGAATATCTTGAAGTTTAAACTTGCTGCCTGGATCTTCTCTTTCTGGTGAATATGTTATAAAAATATCTTTTCCAATCTCATGACCTGCATCTTGAACTTTTTTCCCTATTACCTCTTCTGTGGTTCCGGGATATGTTGTACTTTCTAACGATATAAGTTGCCCAGATTTTAGAAAAGGTATTATTTGATTTACAACATTTATAACATAAGATAAATCAGGTTCTCTATGAACAGTTATAGGTGTAGGAACGCAAATAATTATTGCATCAACAAGTTTAATTTTTTCAAAATCTGAGGTAGCAATTGGACCATTAGAAATCAAATTTTGTATGTCTGATGATGGGATATGGTTAATGTTTGATTTACCAGAGTTAATAACTTCAACTTTTTTTTCATCGGAATCAAAACCTAATACCTTATAAGATTTACCAAAATTGATTAGAAGTGGTAGCCCGACATAACCAAGTCCTATAATTCCAATAGTTTCTTCAGTTTTTATGTTCATAAATTGTTTTTGCTCCATTCAAATAAATCGGACATCATTTCATCAAGACCAACTTTAGCAGTCCAATTTAAATCATTTTCTGCTTTTAACGTTGATGCGAATGATATAGGAATATCTCCATCCCTTCTAGAACAAAATTTAATATTAAGATCTATTTGGATAGCTTTTTCAAAACTTCTAACTGCTTCTAAGACAGAGTAACCATTGCCAGAACCAAGATTCCATATGTGAGTACCGTTTGAGTTAAGTATAAAATTTAAGGCATTAATGTGTCCTTTTGATAGATCGCAGATATGAATGAAGTCTCTTATACAAGTTCCATCCTTAGTATCATAGTCATGTCCAAAAATTTTAAATACTTTATTTTTTGATTTTAATGATTCAACTAATGCCGGTCCTAAATTGCCTCCATCATTAATTGAATTTTCTCCAATTTTTCCAGATGGATGGGCTCCAATTGGATTAAAGTAACGTAAAATAGCACAATTAATTCCCCCATCTGAAACACAAATATCATTTAAAATTTCTTCAATGTATAACTTTGACCTCCCATATGGATTGTTGGGATTTAATAAAGATTTATTCTCAAAATAAGGTGCCGATAATTTACTGTCATATACGGTGGCTGATGAGCTGAATATTATATTATTTACATTAAAGGCTTTCATGGCTTTAAGAAGGTTTAAAGTTGATGTTAAGTTATTTTGATAAAAATTAAGCGGGTTTTTTATACTCATTTCAACAGACTTATCGGCAGCAAAATGCATCACGCCATCAATATTATTTTTATCAAATATCTTGTAAACATCTTGATAATTACACAGATTAAAATCATAAAACTGTAAAGTATCTGATTTTGTAATTTCTTTAATATGACTTAGGGTCTCAATCTTTGAATTCCTAAGATCGTCAGCTATTATTACTTTGTAACCGTGATCTAAAAGCTCTACAACACAATGAGAACCAATATAACCACACCCACCTGTAACTAAGATTGTTTTATTCTTTGTCATTTTTATTTACAACTCTTGAATAAGTTTCCTTAATTTTTAAGTATGTGTTATTAAATGACATGTGTTTAACCTCGTCAACTAAGTTTAAGTCCTTATCTAAATCTATAACTTCAATAATATTTTGAGCTATCATGTGTGCATCCGGGGAGACAACTCTGCAACTCATTTGTCTTTTTGATATCTCTGCCAAGTCACTTACATCTGTTGCCACAAAAGGTATACCGCAGGCAAGTGATTCCTTAATACAGTTTGGCCAACCTTCGTAATAAGAAGTAGACAGAATAAGGTTGCAGGACGCTATGAACGATGGCATTTCACTATGATCTAATCCTGATGCAATGGCTATTTCAATATGCGGGTTTACTTTTTTAGCAATTTTAATTGCCTTTTTAGCCAAACTTACTCTTTTAACAGGATTATCTTTATCTAAAGAGTTGAAGAGTATATATTTTTTACTTTCACCTTTTTTTATATCTGTATTAGTAAATTCATCAACCTCGGGTTTAAATAAATCCAAGTCTATTGGGTCAGCTATTACAGAAATAATCTTATTTTTATGCGCAGCATTAACTTCATTTTTCATCCTATTTGACATAACAATAATATGATGGAACTTAAACATTGATATTTTGGTTAAAAACCTGCTTAAAATATTATGAATTCTTTCCTTAGTATTATTTCCTCGATATATGTGCCAGTCTGACCCTCTCAAAGAAATTATTTTTTTTGGTACAGCAAACATTGATACAAAGCCGCATGCAGAACCAAATTGTGAATGAACAAGATCATAGCTTATAGATGATGAGCGTAATAATCTTATTGCTCTGTAAATACCTAAAATTGAGTTTAAGTTCCCAAGATATAGCATATCAATATCCATACCTCTTTCCTGCAAGCTATTTGCCATTTTGTGCATAAAAACTCCAGAATTTTTAACATCTGGAGAAAAATTATGAGTCCACAGTATCTTCATTTATCTTTTTATAAAATTTGTGGAGTTGATATAGCAGTAGTATAAATAATATTGGAATAGAAACAATTAGTGCTGCTTTTATGGAGCTAAATAATCCACTTCTGTGAATGAGAATAACTATTCTTGAAAATATTAGTGCATATAAAAAAAGGTAAATCTCGTTGTGCTTGGTAGCTAGAAAAATCTGGTAAATTCTCTCACTAAAAAAGCCAGTTAGAAATCCATAAAAAACACAACCTATGAGCCCAAATTCCCAAAAACCCTCTGCAACCACTGAAAAACCAAAGCCACCTCCCATATCATATATACCTGGATAAAAATGTTTCACAAACAGAACACTTGCAAACTCGGGCCTAGCAGGCCATATAAATTTAGGTATGAAAGCTAATACTTGATTTAAAAAAAGAGAGCCACTTTGAAAAGTTGTTGCACCAGACTCAACCCCTTCAATAATAGTAATAGCGTTCAAACTCGTAAGCAATTCACCTGACCTTTGTAGTGATAAGAATGCTAAACCAGAACTACTTAGTTGATCACTTAAAATATAAATCATTTCAATTGGATTCGAAGTTAGGCGTAAAATACTTATTAGATTTATCAAAATATATACTGAAGCTCCGCCCAGTATTACCTGCATTAAGTTAAATTTATAAACTCTATAATTTATATATACTGATAATAAAAGCATGGCTATCATCAAGTTAGCTCTAGCCCCAGATAGAAACTGAGTATAGAGATAGAGAGATATCAAAATAAGCGAAAAAAGTCTTAAAAAGAAATTATATTTATTTGCAAATAAAATATGTATCAATGCGCATATTAAAAGAACTGTTGGAGTATTCTGAAATATTATTTCTTTTAGACCGCTAGAATTACTAGATAATTTATCAACTCTACTTTGCAATGACCACTCTGTGTAGCTAATTGCTTCGCTTGGTAAAAAGCTTTTGTAAATAAAACTAAAAAAAATAATTGAAAAAAAGATAGCAAAGAAAACTAAATAATTTATTTCATCATTTTTTTTACTTTCTTTAGCAATTGTCGAGTATGCAAATGATTTTGTATGCGAGACAAAACCTAAGGTTATACCTAGCTGAGTCAATAATGAAGCAAATACAAAAATTATAGACGATCTTTCAGTAACGAACTCTCCATACAAATTAAGACTGGTGGTTTCAACAAATAGAATACCTGATAATGAATATAGATATAAGAGGATTGAAGTAAGTAAGTAAGGTCTAAAAATATCAATACCAGACAGACTAGGCTTAGATTGATAACCATAAAAAAATATAGAGCCAAATATAACTGAAAAGAAAAGCGATCCAAAACTATAATCGTTGATATAGAAAAAAAATGAGATTATGGAAACTAAAAAAAGAGGTATGAAAAAATGATGGATTTTCATATCAGTATTTTAACACCTAAGTGATACCTATAAATTTTTATTTTTTAATAAAAAAGATCTGGCATATTTAGAAAATCTTGATGTTGGTACTGGGAAAATTCTCTCAAGGAAGTCATCAGGAGCATTTATTGGAACTTTAATCTCTGCTACTCGTTCAAAATCTCTAAGCATTATATTAGAGCCATGATGTTGGTATTTTATGTTGGCATCGAAAGTTATTCTAATTCCTTTAAATAGAAAGTACTCTCTTTCATAGGTTATTAATACAGATGGAAGAATTTTTCCATATAACTGATGGACAAGACCATTTTTTTTTATTTTATTAAATTCGTCTATGTTAATTTTTTTACTTACTTTAAATCGACCCTCAATTGATGATGTTTTTTCTTCAAAGCTTAAGTTTTCTTTAGAGAAGTTATACCAGCGAACCCTGATTTTTTTTCTTGCAAGCAAGCCCTCTTCAGAATCTAGAAACATATCAAAATTACTGTTATCAAAGTACTGACTGGATATAATTCTTTTTGGAAAAAGCTCTCTCATGCCTTTCTGCTTTAGATCTGCAATAATTTTTATTGCATCATATGAAGTTAGTTTAAACTTTTTTTCTTTTCTATAACTCATCTAATTTCGTATTTAAAAATACACTTGAATTTTTTCCAATAGAGTTAGCTGCGTTGCAGTCTAATATATTATTTATTGTGATAATGGCGCCACCAAATTCTTGTTTTTTCTGAAATGCTTCTACACAAATATTCAAGTTTACTGTTTCAAGTTTATCTATTTGCGAAACAGAAAAATCTTTTGTCGATATTCCTATATTGGCTCCATTTATATATGCTTCTTCGAGGATAAAGCTAGACATCTCGCCCACAGAAAAACCTTTATCTCCACAGTTTGTAAGTTTTGCGTATTTGATTGAATAACTGCCTCCACTAACATCATAACAATCGTTATTAGCCATATTTATCTCTAAATCTAAAATATTTATATCAGAAAAATCAATATCTAATGCATCGGCATATGCATCATTAATTTTTAAGGATTTTATTGTGCCTACAGAGTTAATAATATTTGCACTATCTTCGCACTGACCATTTTGAACTTCTATGGAGATATCTTGAATAATAGAATTAAAGATATTCATACAGCCTGTTAATCCAAAAGTATTAAATCTTTGTTTGTTCTGACCAGCTTCATTGATGGAATTTGTTCCAATAAATTTTATT
>Ga0206131_10007518_pt1 | contig 10898 bp, 10 predicted proteins | sample Helgoland_Spring_FD_148636 | JGI IMG/M metagenome (GOLD analysis project Ga0206131, IMG submission 148636) | Pelagic subsurface seawater microbial communities from Kabeltonne, Helgoland, North Sea - Helgoland_Spring_Bloom_20160517_1 | ecosystem: Environmental > Aquatic > Marine > Epipelagic ... | reverse complement strand
CTTAATATTTTATTTGATCCTAGTGAATTACAAGATATTCAGTTAAATGATAAAATCTTTATTGATGGTCATTATTACAGAATCAATAATATTACTAACTTCCCACTAACAGAAAAAGGTAGTGTTCAAGTTGAATTAATCAAAGCACCAGTTAGAAAATTCAATTTTCCTAGAAGAAGAATTTATAACATTGATGGTCCTAATAATGGGAATACTGGAACTGGATTTGATGGTGCTGGTGGTGGATTTACTGATTTAACTGTTAGTGATGATGGATTAAATATTGATGGTACAGTAACATATGTTAATGTAGATGATGGTTTACCTCCAACAGGTAGTGGTAATCAAGAGTTAGTTGGTAGAGTAGCCAGTATGGATGGTTACACATACACACCAAATGATGAAGCCAAAGCTAATTGGGATACTGCTCCTATTGTTGATAATGGAAATACTAGAGGTAATTCATCATTAGGTAATAATGATATTGCTTATGATGTTACTCAAGTTAGTGTTATTGGTAATGGTAATATTGTTAGAGATAAAGTAAAACAAACTACCATAATGGGTAGTAATAATGAGATAGAATCTTATGCCTATAATGTTACATTGTATGGTGATAACAACTTTGTCTCATCTAGTGCTAATAATATATTTGTAGCAAATGCCAATGATATTCAAATTGGTAATATAAGCAGTTCAGTTATTCTCAACCCAACAGCAGACTTAACAGCTGAGGATAGTGGTAGAGTAATTATTGGTAATGCTAAATTACAAGGACAACAGTATGAAACTTATGTTAATGTAGATGTAGCTCCAGGTGGAACATATTATTTAACAGGTTCAACTGGTACTGCTTTAGATTTCCACCATCATTTTAGATACACTGGAGCTAATGGTAATGCTCAAGTATATATTCCTAGTGCTTCATTAGCTAGTGATGATGGATTAAAAATGAGATTTACTACAGATGGTAACTTAACAGGTGCTAGAACAGTAACACTAACTCCAAGTGATGGAACAATAGATGGTAATGCTGAAAAAACATTAATAACACCATATGATGGTTTAACTGTTCAAGTTATAAACAGTAATTGGCTAGTAATTCAAGAAAAAACTAAGTAACATGAGTGATATAAATCAAAATGTAAATATTAATGTTAATGCCAATACTCAGGATGCTGGCCAAGATATTTCTAGATTAGAAAACAACATCAAAACACTTGATGGTGCTGTTAATTTAGTAGGTGGTAGTATTGAAGTACTAGCAGGTTCTCTAGCATTAACAGGTGCTGTAACAGAGGAACAAGCAGAAAGATTCCAAACTGCTGCTGTAGGTGCTATTGCATTAGCAGATGGTTCTAAAAGGGCACTTGAAGGATTTAAGATATTAGCTACAGAGACTAAACTATTATCTCAGGCACAAGCATTACTTAATAGAATATTAAATGCAAATCCTATTGGTTTAGTAGTTACAGCAGTAGCTGCTTTATCAGCTGCATTCCTTATTTTAAGAAATAGAACAAAAGCAAATAGAGAGGAAGTAAAAACTTCAAATGAACTATATGCTGAACAACTTGAGTTACTTAAGAATACTGAGAGAGCTATTAGTGGTGGAGAGGAAAGATTAAAAAATATTCAAGCAACTGCTGAAGCCTATAATAGAACATTAGAGGACCAACTTGTAATAGCCAGAGAACAAGCACAAGCAGATATTAAGTTAGCTGAAGAAAGATTAAGGATATCACAAGATGCTTCTATAGTAAATGAAGAAGATATTGAAAGAAGAAAAATACAACTTGAACAAGCTAAAGAGGTATTAAATCAGGTTATTGCTGCAGGTATTATTGCTGAAGAGAATGCTGAAAAGCAAACTAAAATAAATAATGAAGGTAAAAAATTCCAAGAAGAAAAACTTGATTTTAAGAAAAAAGAAATAGAGTTTGAGGTAGATCTTAGAGGTGAGTATACTCTCACTGCTAATACAGCAATGACACTTCAAAAACAACAAACTGAAGTTACTGAAGTAGAAGCAGCAAAAAGAAAGGCTATTGCAGATGCTGAAGAGGAATATAAACAATTAGTATTTACAGAGGGTATTGATAATATTCAAGGTGCATTAGCAGCATTATTTGGTGAAAATAAAGCCATTGCATCAGCTAATGTATTAATTGATGCAGCACAAGCAGGTGTTGGTATTATTAAGAACTCACAGACAACAGGTCCATTTGCTATTGCATATCAAGCTACTCAGTTTGCTTTATTGACAGCTACAACATTAGCTTCTTTAAGACAAATTAATTCAGCTGAACCAGGTAGTGCTGGTGGTACACCTAATATTCCAAAAGGTGGAGGTGGATTACCAACAACTGGAGGAACTCAAACATTTGGTTCAGGTGGAAGACCTCAAATTGGTAGAGGATCAAGTGGTGTGACAGCAATAAATGCAGTAGTATTAAGTGGTGAAATGACATCAGCACAAGCACAAGATGCAGCATTAAGAAACAGAAGAAGATTTGGTGGAGGATAAACAATATATTTATTAATATGAAAATAGTTAAACTAGACATAAATCCTGATATTGATTTATCAGGTGTGGATGCAGTAGCATTAGTAGAATCTCCAGCAATAGAGGAGGATTTCATGTATTTTTCAAAGGAAGAATTTGCTGAAACATATACTGATTACCCTCAAGGTGCTGTTGATGCAGCTAAAATGGGTATAAAAAGAAATAAAGAGATAAACAATAAGTGTGCCACACAAGTAGGTAAAGTAAGAGCTCAACAACTTGCTAATAGAGAGCCTATATCACTTGATACAGTAAGGAGAATGAGAGCATTCCTTATTAGACAAAAAGGCAACTATGAGTTAGCACAAGAAAGAAAAGACTACAATGCATGTGGTTATATCTCTTATCTACTATGGGGAGGACCTGAGGCCCTACCTTGGAGTGAGAAAATCCTAAGACAAGCAGAGGATATGAGTGAGTTTGATCTTGATGATGCATGTACAGCTGGTTATAAAGCACTAGGTACTAAAATTAAGAATGGTAGAACTGTCCCTAATTGTATTCCAGAAGACCAATTCAATGAACAATTTGATGGTTATGTTAAAGAGGAAATCATTAAGGCTGAGATGCAAAAAATCATTGGTATTCAGCATGAAATACTTGATTTAACAGCAGACCAAACCAAAGACACCACCCCACATGCTGAAGCATTTGCTGCATTAGATGAGCAACAAATTGTAATTGGTCCACTTATGAAACCAAATATGCTAATCCCTAGATTAGATGAAAATGGTGAACCTTATCATGTTTATTTTACAGCTGAGACTATCAAAAAGATAGCCTACAAAATGATTAAGGATAAACTAATTGATAGAGTAAACATTGAACATGATAACATGGAATCTGTAGATGCTTACTTAGTTGAAAGCTGGATTATAGATGGTGTTAATGATAAATCTAAGAACTATGGATTTAATCTACCAGTTGGAAGTTGGATGGGAATGTACAGGATTGAAGATAAGAGAATATGGGATGAATACATTAAAACAGGTTTAGTTAAAGGTTTCTCAGTAGAAGGAATGTTCAATAAATTTGCTCAACAAGCATGTAAAGTAGGTAAACCATGTGCTTGTGGATTAAGTGAATCTGGAATGTGTGATGGTTCACATAATAAATAATATGGGAAGGATAGATAGATTTTTAGGTAAATGGGCAAGTAGGAAACTATTAGTATTTGTTATTGCTACATTGTTAGCATTTACAACTAAGATAACATCAGCTGATTGGACTTACATTGCTGTAGCATATATTGGTTCACAAGCAGCAGTTGATTTAATGTCAAAATATAAAAGATAATACTATGCCTATACCTAAACCTACTCCAGCTGAGAGACAAGTAGATTTTATTACTAGATGTATTCCAGTATTGGTTGAAGAAGATAAGTTACCTAGAGAACAAGCATCTGCTGTATGTTATGCTCAGTGGATGAAGAAGTAATTTCTAGAAACTTTATTTCCTCTATCTCTCTATCTCCTATTTCCTCTATTTTCATTTCTTAGAGATATTAATAATTTCTTATTATAATGAAGGTATGTAAAATATCCTAGGAAGCCAAACTATATTTGGGATAGAGTAGAGATATCTATAACTAAGTGACAGCATGTGGCTGTCATCAATAATTATTAAATTCAAAGTATGAATTCAACTGAACTTAAAGCTCTAGTTAAAGAGTATTTTAATCTTGTTGAAGCTGATGTGACTGAAGTAGTAAATGAAGAATTTGCTGCTGAAGAAACTGTATCTGAGAATATTACAGAAGAAACTTTTGGTGAGATTGCTGACATTAATAAAGCATTTACTATCAAGTATCCAGGTTCTTCTCTTCAAATTGGTGACAAAGTAACTGTTGTCACTGCTGAAGGACAAGAAATGGATGCTCCTGATGGAACTCATGAACTAGAAGATGGTACAAAAATTGTTACCAAAGACTCTGTAGTTGAAAAGATAGAATCAGCTGATGGTGAGAAAGTGCTTGCTGCTGAAGAGGTAGAAGAAGAAGAAACTGAAATGGAGGAAATTATTGTAGAAGTAGAAGATGAAACTTCACTTGAAGATGTTGTTAAAGCTATTGCTGATGCAGTAGAAGAGCAAATGAAATCAATGGAAGAAAAAATGGCTAAAATGGAAGAAAAAATGAATTCTTTTATGGAAGCTCCTGCTGCTGAAGCAACTGTAACCTCTACAGGTAAAGATGTTAAAACTGGTTTTTCTAAGTTTGATATCAAAAGTGCTGCAAATTCTAAAGACATGGAATTAGCATTAAATTTAATTAAAAATAAAAAATAAACTAAACTATTATGGGATTAGATGTATCAGCTCTTAGTGACTTCAACAATGAAGTAGCAGGTGAGCTTTTAGTAAAATCAGTTTATGGTGGTAGTACAATGGAGTACATCACTGTAAAAGAGGGTGTGAAGCACCAAGAGCCAATCAATTTGATGGAGGTAGACTTACAATTACAATCAGGTACTTGTGTTTCAAATCCATCAGGTTCATTAACATTCACTCAAAGAAATATCACAGTTTGTCCAAGAACAAGCTTTGATGGTATATGTTTGAAGGATATGGATAAAAAATACTTAGGTATTTCAGCATTAGAGCCAGGTTCATACAATGAAACTTTTGCTCTAGCTAGTAACTATTCTGAGTTGTTAGTAAATAACTTCCAGAAGAAAAATGATCAATTTTTGTGGGCAGGTGGTCAGGCTGGTTGTCCTGCTTCTGATGGTTTAACTACTATCATTTCAGGTTCAACTACTGGTGTAGTTGTTGCTGGTGGTGCAGCTGTAACATTAGCAAATATGGATGCTATGCTTGCTGCTTTATCAAGTGATGTAGCAGACAGAGAGGACATTACCTTCTTTATGTCAGTACAAGGTTTCAGAACTTATGTTACTGCATTGAGAACTGCAAATAACTTCTACTTTGACCCAGCTTCTATTGATAATAGAGGTGGTATCTTAGAGATGGCTTACCCATTCTCTCCAGGTGTTAAAGTTGTAGGTACAGTTGGTTTGAATGGCTCTAACAGAGTTGTTTTAGGACCTGCTAAGCAAATTGTTGCTGGTACTGATTTGATGAGTGACTTTTCTGAATTCCAGTTGTGGTATGACATAAACAGTGATCAGTTAAAGCACAGAATCTCAACTAAACTAGGTGTTCAAATTGCCTACCCTGAATTCTGGGTAAGTAATGATGAAGCCTAATTAATATTAATCTAAGTAAAGGGGGGATGAAATACTCCTCCCAATACTAACTAAAACCAGATAAAATTATGTCATGTGATATAACTTCAGGATTTACACTAGGGTGTAGAGACAATACAGGTGGAATTAAAAACCTATACATTCTATCTGGTTCTATTACATCAGTTGCTGATGTCAGTGAAGGATTAATTGGTGGGATTACAGGTAGTGGTGAATTTTTCAAATTTGAATTATTCAGACAAACATCAGATTTCTCAGAAGCAATATCAGCTACTCCAGAAAATGGAACTGTATTCTATGAGCAAACTGTTAATGCTGTATTCTTCAAATTACAAAGTTCAACTAGAAACCAAGTTAAAGTACTAGCTCAAAACCCAAATTTGAAAATTGTTGTTGAAACAAACAATGGTTCAGAAGATGGTATTGGGAAGTATTGGCTATTAGGTGAAGATAATGGTATGCAACTTCTGTCAGGTACAGGAGCTACAGGAACCAGCTTTGGTGATCTTTCAGGATATACTTTAGCATTCACTGGTCAGGAACCTAGTCCAAGCTCTGAAATTTCAGGTAGCTTAACTGATGCACTTAGTGGCATCACTTTAGGATAATAGAATCAATTAAAAATGGGGTTATAGCTTAGGCTGTAACCCTATTTCTATATTTATAAAAAATATGCTACAATTTAACAAGTCCCTTGCCACCAACACAAATGCTGTGTATCTTAACACTGTAAATACAGGTTCAGGATATTATGATAGTTTGGTTATTGCTTATAGTCAGTCATATGACCAAAGTAATGGTACATTTGTAGTAACTACTACTTCAACACCTACTCAATATAATAATTGGTTAGTATTTCAGAATACAGGTAGTTTAGTTCCATCACCAAGTGGACAATATGATATAAGTGTTTATACAAATATAAATATTGCAGCAATATGGAATCAAGTAGCACAACCTTGGAATGCCTATAATGAAATATGGGATGAAGCTGGAGAAGAACAACCAGTTGATTTATTATACTCAGATAGAGCATTTATTTCAGGTAGTAATGATAGCAGCATAACTCAATATATATCCTCAAATGAGAATGGAACTTATATAACATACAATGGATAAATTAAAATTTTCACAAATTAAGAAGGAGTTCAGTCAGAGAGTATCTGTAACAGAGAAAAAGACTGATAAATATGTTAGGTTTGGTGAGTACAACTCATTCCCTAATGAATTAATTAATCTCTATAATAATAGTTCTATTCATAACACTTGTATAAATGCTGTTGTTGAAGGTATTAAAGGTGAAGGATTAGTTTCTGAACCTGATTTTGTTACTGATAAAGCAAATATAGATAATGAATCATGGAACTCAATCTATGGCAAACTAGCTACAGATTATAAATTATATGGAGGATTTGCTATTGAGGTTATCTGGAATAAAGCCAGAACAAGACCAGTACAATTCTATCATATAGATTTTAGCTATCTAAGAGCTAAAGAAAAAGACTACAGAGGTAAGATACCTGGATATTATATCTCTGATGAATGGGCAACTAACTACAGATATGGACAACAGAATATTGATGATCTACCATATTTACCTTGTTATAACCCAAATACAGCAGTGGCTGAACCTAAACAAATTTATGTTTATCAACCATATGCTCCAGGACAAAAATATTACCCATTACCTGATTATGTAGGTGCATTAAGAGTTATTGATCTTGACATGGAGGTTGATAATTTCCATCTCAATAATATTAAGAATGGTTTAGCACCTTCTCTATCAATTACTACATTTACAAATGCTAATGAGGAGGAGAGACAAGCTATTGAGAATATGTTACAAAATCAATATAGAGGAACTGACAATGCTGGTTCTCTAATGTATATTGATGTAGATTCTCCAGAGAATGCTCCTGTAATTACACCCATTCCTCAAAATGGGGCAGATGACTATTACTACAATGTAAATGAAATGGTCACACAGAAGGTATTAACAGCTCACAGAATTACTTCACCTATGATTTTAGGAATAAAAACAGAGGGCCAACTTGGTGGTAGAGCAGAAGTAGTAGATTCATACTTATTATTTGTAAACACAGTAATTAGACCATTCCAACAAGATATTTTGAGTGTAATTGAGACATTATTAGAAGCTCAATACCCAGAATTAGATGTTGTAGTAGGTGTTCAACAATTAAAATTATTTGCTGATGGTGAGGAAAAAGTAGATGTAGTTACTTCAGCTGAAGCAGAGATAGGTGATGATAGTGGATTAGAAGCTGAAATTGAAAAAGCTGATGAGGAAGCTAAAGGTGAAGATATTAACCAACCAATTACAGAATTACCCTTAGTATGACAACAACATTTATAATTTCAGAGAGTAAGTTAAGACAATTTACTGACATCAATGATGCTCTAGATACTGCCCTATTAAAAAATGCAGTAAGAGAAGCTCAAGATATTTCATTAGCAAGAATTATTGGTACTAAATTATATCAATCTATTTTATCTCAAATTGATGCTGGTCCAACATGGACTAATAGCAATTATGAGACATTAGTAAATGATTATATACAAGACTTCCTACTCTATGCAGCCTACTATGAGACACTAGAGGCAATTTATTTAAGACCTAGGAATAATGGATTACTAACTCCAACAGGAGGTGAGAATTCAATTAATGTTGATAGAACATTATTTAACCAGAAGAGACAGAGTGTTGAAAATAAAATGGAATATTATGCTGATAGATTATCTTCATATATTTCAGAAGAACAAAACTTATTTCCTGAATTAAACACTAATAATAAGTTATATGAGCAATATCCTGATTATGCTACTCAGTATAGATCACCTATTGTATTTAATTCTAGAGCTAAAAGAGGTGCTAATTACCAACAAGCTAAAGAAGCAGGATTAAGAATAACAGATAGTAAATATTCACAATACCCTTGGGGTTCAAATATAGATTAAGATGGGAAGAAATTTAGGACCATTAAATATTAAAGACAGCTATGAAGGATTAGTCCAGATTAGTGGTAGTAATAGAGACACACTTACAGATGGTAGTGGTAGTGTTATTACAAACTTAAATGTAACATCATCATTTGCATTAACTGCTTCATTTGCAGAGAATGTAGTACCTACTCCAACAGGTAGCTTTATGGTTACAGGTAGTGTTACAGATGCTACTTTAACATTTACTAAAGGTGATGCTTCAACATTCCCATTAACAGTAGATAATGTAGCTAATGCAGTTTCAGCTTCATATGCTTTAACTGCTTCATTTGCAGAGAATACAACAACACCTACATTACAAGAAGTAACAGATGAAGGTAATACTACAACAAATAGTGTTACTGTAGAGGCTTTTGTATTTAACAGAGGGACTTTTGTAGGTAGTGCTCCTCTTGGTAGTGGTCCATATACCAAGTTATTAACACAAGGTATTCAGGCAGGTGATAGTGGTGGTAACTTTATGATTGATGGTGGTACTACAACTACTTCTAAACTTATATTATCAGCAACATCAAATTCAAGCACTTTCCCTACAGCTGGTAGTACCTTAGGTAGTATTAAAATAGATGCTGCAACAAGTACTATACAAGTAACAGGTAGTTTAAGGGCTCCATCTATTACAGGTTCATTAAATGGTAATGCTGATACAGCAACAAGTGCTTCACATGCAGTATCAAGTGATACATCAATAAGTGCTTCACATGCCCTAAATGCAGATAATGCTATTTCAGCTTCACATGCTATTTTTGCTGATACTGCTGGTTTTGCTACAGATGTAAATGCATTGTATACAGCATCTGTGGTTGATGATACTATTACATTCCTAAAAGGTGGGGGTGGAACATTCCCAATAAGAATAAATAATGTAGGTAATGCTATAAGTGCTTCACATGCCCTAAATGCAGATAATGCTATTTCATCAAGTTATGCTGTAACAGCTTCTTATGTAGAAGGTGCTGGAGTAGCTTTCCCATTCACAGGTTCAGCAGAGATTACAGGTTCATTAGGATTAACAGGTAGTTTATCACAAGGAGATACAAATAGCAACTTAGGAACAAATACAGCTATTTTATCATCAGGACATTCACTAATAAGTGCTTCTGTATTAGATAGTGCTATTATATCATCTACAGGTTCATATCAAAGCACAACACAACCAGGTAGAACAGCCATTATAGCAAGTGATAATAGTTATATTAATAGCACCTCTGCTGGTAATAATGATGATATAGCCCTTATAGGGACATTAAATAGTAGATTTACAGGTGGTGGTGCCAGACAAGCTGTTATAGCAGGAACAAATGATGCTTATAATAATGGTTCCAGATTTAGTTTTATAGGTGGTGGTGAAAGACATATAATGGAAGGTTATTATGCTAATGCCATGGTAGGTGGAACTTCTAATAGAATGATAAGAGGAACCAATAGTGCTATAGCTGGTGGTGGTGGTAATAGAGTAGGTAATACTACACAAACAGATTATGGATTTGTTGGTGGTGGTTCAAATAACTTCTTAGATGGGCAGAATGGTGCTATTATTGCTGGAACAGGTAATGATAACAACCAACTTAGGGCTGTTATATTAGGTGGTGAAAGTAATACCATTAATGGAGGACAAGGTGGTATTGTTGCTGGTGGTATTAACAATGTTGTAGGACATGATAGAAGTGTTGTTTTAGGAGGTAGTGCTTTATCAACAACTAAAGCTGATGAAGTAGTAGTAGAACATTTATCAACAAATGGTGCTGTAGTTCAGGATGTAAAAGCATTAAGTATTGTAGCAAATATAGCAGAGTTAGATGCTTCATTAGGTAATATGTTTACTTTAACATTACAAAATGCCCAAAGCACAGAACTACAACTTACAAACCAATCAGCAGGACAAACATTCCAAGTTCAAGTCACACAAAATGCTACAAATGCTGGTGATATGACATTTGATAGTCAATTTGAATTTGAAGGTGGAACAGCATTTATACCATCAAGTGGATTAGGTGCTATAGATATCTTAACATTTACTTGCTTTGGTGGAGGTAATGTTCAGTGTGTAAGTGCTAAAAACTTTAGTTAATAACTAAAAAAAACATAATAATATGTTTATACC
>Ga0206131_10007516_pt1 | contig 10900 bp, 12 predicted proteins | sample Helgoland_Spring_FD_148636 | JGI IMG/M metagenome (GOLD analysis project Ga0206131, IMG submission 148636) | Pelagic subsurface seawater microbial communities from Kabeltonne, Helgoland, North Sea - Helgoland_Spring_Bloom_20160517_1 | ecosystem: Environmental > Aquatic > Marine > Epipelagic ... | reverse complement strand
ATTTCCACCCAATCCTGGGGGGGGTTCTCCTGAATCTGTAAATATTGCCCCAAATTATGCGGAATGTTTAGAATACTGGAAGGATGATGCTGTTTTAAGAAAGTATAAATATAGATGGGGATCCTTAAAAATCACCCAAGAGGTCCCATCAGGCCTAGACTTTATTCAAGGGCAAACTGGTGTTACTGCTAGTTATGGTTATGTGGGAGATAATGGTTTTGTTACTGCTTCTTATTATAACTACACTTCAAGTTATTGGGTGGGGTATAACAATATTGAAAACCCTTCTTCCTCATTTAGCTATATAACAGCTTCCTCAGCCCTAACTAACTTTTATGGGGGAGAATATACACAAATCAATCCTGGGGTTGAGAATTATAATTTATTTAATGCTAATGGAAGTGTTCCTACTCCATTATTTCCAAATAATAACTCTTCAAATGATAAAAAAACTTGGAATTTATTTGGATTTAACCCTATTAGATTACCTTTTATTCCTTTAGTAGGAGATTTTATTAGATTTGAGTATTCTAAATCTAAAGTATTTCAAATTATTGGAATAAGTTCTTTAGGGGGTGTTTTAAAATTAAAATTAGACGGTATTATTCCAATTTCTACTATTTTAGATAATTTTGTTATATATAGAATAATAGAAGATGGACAGTACATTATTTTAGATATTAAAAAAAATCTTGAAGCAGGTGTTGATCAAGCATTTAGTGGGTTAATAACAGCCCAATATGTAAGTGAAAATCTTGGGGTTAGATCTGATGAGTTGATTTTTGATTTAAAACAAGCAGGAATTATTGAAGAAGGAGCATATCTTTCAAGAAGAGGATATGTTTAATAATAATAAAATTAAATTTATAATATTTATTACATATATAATATAAAACAATGGGATATTTAAATAACGCAGTCATAACAGTTGACGCTATTTTAACAGACAGGGGAAGAGAATTGCTCGCAAGAGGGGACGGTTCGTTCAAAATCACACAATTCGCTCTCTCAGATGATGAAATTGATTACTCACTTTATGACCCTACAGATCCTTCAGGTTCTGCTTTTTTTGGTAAAAATATTGAAAATATGCCTCTATTAGAGGCTATGCCAAAAGCTACTCAAAATTTAAGGTATAAACTAACTACTTTACCAAGGGGTACTTCTCAAATGCCCGTGTTAGATATAGGGTATGAGTCTATTGTGTTAAAGCAGGGAGCTACTTTATCCATTACACCTCAAACTTTAAATTATTTAGGAAACAACCAAGTATTTGAAGCAGGAGGTTATACAGTGACTATTGCAGATGTAAGAACTATGAGTTCATTTGAGGGTATTGGAGTTAATACTCAATTAGCGCAGAATTTAAATTCTACTCAAACATTAGGAGCAGCCACTCAGAAAACGGTCATAGGTACTACTATCAATATGAAAGCCACTACAGTTAATACATTATTTGGTTCAACGGCCACTAGTATAAAAACTTCATTATTAGTAGTAGGTAAAGATAGTGGAGCTAGAATAACAGTACCTGTTACTATAACTAAAAATACTCAATAAATCCTTAATTTATGTCATTTAAAAGATTAGAACCAGAAGATTTTCTTATAAGTACTGATGCTATTGTGGCACCTGCTTTTGCTAATGGGAGTAGTACTAATACTGCAGCTACAGAGGGTAATAGTGGGGTAAGTGCAGATTATTATACAGCCTACCTAGGAATAGATAATAAGCCTGAAGCATTTGTAGCACAGGCTGATAAAACGGCTACTGGGGTAGACATAGCACAACAAGTAGTATACAAACAATTTGCTAATATTATTCAAGGAGATGCTGAGAGTAGTTTACCCATAGGGGATACATTTACTGCTATAGTAGTAGATAGGCAACGTTTTAAACAATCTATATTCCCACCTACCTTTGCCATAAATGGTGCCGGTTCTATAGCCACAGGGTCTGAAGATGTAGGATTCACAAATGCAGGGAGGGTATACTCAGGGTCGGGTATATATTTTTACCCGGATATAGGAACAGCTTTGGTTACTAATGAACCAGCGTACGCTGCTGGTACGGTTACTTGTGATAGTGAAGAAGTATTAACTTCAAATTTTGTATTTGTAAGAGCCCGAAACGCCGAATTTAATTACTCACAAAACCCCACATTTATAGATCAAAATACAGGAGGAGTTAGATTCACAGATTTTATTACAGCCCCCCAAACATTTATTACTACAATAGGTCTATATAATGATAATGGTGATTTATTAGCTGTTGCTAAATTAAGTAAACCACTAAAAAAAGATTTTACTAAGGAAGCTCTTATTAGAGTTAAGTTAGATTTCTAAATGAATGGGTGTATTCAAGAAATTAACAGGTGCAGATGTTAGGGTTACCCCTATACAAGTAAAAAATTCCCAAACAGGATTGGGTAATATATTTACAGCTAGAAACTCTATACTTACAGAATTTGCTGGGACGTATTCTTCTAGAATAGATTTTGGCCCCTCCTCAGGGGAGGGAATTGAGAATGAGGCTAGTCTATATAATTCTATAAGACAATTGTTTTATGGAGCTTTTATTAGTCAAGATTTTTTAATTAACGGGAGTATTTTTTCCAATTTCACCTCAGGTGAAATCCCTACAGCTATACCCGAAGGAACATTTAGTAGATTTGATCCTTCTTTTCAAGGAAGTCTTTCATATCAACGCAATCTTCCTGTAGAATATGGGGATACTATATCTGTAGTAAGTATTTCAACTCGAGATATGGGGGAATCAATAGTGCCTGGTACTGTTGTAGGGACTGTTGTAGGGGATGATTTTACTGATGATACCACAGGGAATATAATAGATGGAAGTGGGAATATAATAGGTAACATTTTTTATGATCAAGGTATTATAGTAAGAACTGATGGTGAAGATGCTAGCAGAATAGATTTTACAGGTTCTTATACAGTATATTCCACTCAATATAAATGTACTGCGGGTGCAAACGAATTTAATTACTCATTAAACCCTACCCTCCTTTCAGGTTCTAGTACTCAATATGATTTAGATATAGTAGATAGTCCTGAATTCATGCCATACGTTACTACAGTTGGTTTATACAATGAAAATCAAGAATTAATGATGGTGGGTAAATTAGCCCAAGCTGTTAAATTAAATCCCTATACTGACACAAATTTCATAATAAGAATAGATAAGTAATGTATAAAACACTATCCCCCGAAGACATTACAACAGATGCAATGCCCGTTGTAGAACCCGCAGGATCAGATCCGGGGGGGTTATTGGTTGAAAACACTGATTATTCAGTGAGCGCCTATAATATAAATACTGAAAAATTTAAATACAGGCAAATTTTTAGTATAATTAAGGGATCTAGGGTTTTTACTTCTTATCCCTTTGAAGGAAACATTACAGTAGCTCTAATTAATAGAAAAAATTTTAAAGAAAGTATTCACCCTTCTTCTTTTGAAGTTGCAGGGGTAAGAGTAAAAACAGGCTTTAATGATGTAAATCATTGCGAAGCTGGGAGGGAGTATATAGCAACAGATGAAAGTTATTATTTATACCCTGATATAGGAATAGTTGTAAGGTCTGGAGTTTCCTCTATAAATAATATTAAGGCGTGTAGTGAAGAAACCATTACTAACACTCATGTACACATATATGCGGGTCCCTCAGAATTTAATTATTCTACTAACCCTTCATTTATAGATAATAATGATAATCTAAGGTTTCCAACATATGATAGATTTAGAGGACCTTATAATTCGGGACACATAGATTGGATCAATAATCCCACCACTTACATAACAGGTATAGGTTTATATAATGATAATGGAGATTTATTAGCAGTTACTAAACTCCCAAAACCAGTTGAGAAAAACTTCCAAACACCTTTTTCAACTACTATAGAATTAAAATTTTAAAATAAATGAATTGGTTATATAATGGAAAAGAAATTACAGACATATCACAATTCCCCCCAAATACATTTGGGTTTGTATATGAAGTGATTACCCCCGAGGGTAAAAAATATATAGGAAAAAAAGTCCTATTTCACAATCAAAAGAAAAAACTCACTAAAGCGGAGTTAGCAGAACAAACAGGGAGGGGTAGAAAAAAAACATTCCGGGTTATTCAAAAAGAAAGTGATTGGAAGAAATATTATGGGTCAAATACTCATCTTAAAAACCAAATCAACAAAGGAGAAGTTACGCTGGAAGATTTGAATAAACAAATTATCCAACTAGCTTTCAATAAAAAACACCTTACATATCTAGAGACCAAAATACTATTCCAGCTGGAAGTATTGGAGAATCCTACAAAGTATTATAATGATAATATATTAGGTAAGTTCTTCACCTCAGACTTTGATATGTAAGATATTTACCGTATATTCCATACTATGGTAAATCATTTACTAGTCACCCTAGTTGATAGAATTTTAGGGAAGGGTAAACAAACGGCAAGGGGTAATTATGCCCATCATTGTCCTTTTTGTAATCACCATAAGCCTAAATTAGAAATAAATTTTACCGAAAATAAAAAGGGACACAACCCATGGCATTGTTGGGTATGTAACACCAGGGGGAAAACAATTGTTTCTTTACTTAAAAGATCTAAAAAGTACGAGTATATTGAAGAGGCTCGTAAATTAGTACCTAAAGGTCAATTTGTAGAGGAAGTAGAAATAGTAAATACTATCACCCTACCCCCAGAATTTGTTTCCCTTATAGACCCCCCTTCAGACATTATGGGTAAGCATGCTTTAGCTTACCTCAGAAGAAGAGGTATTTTTATAAGTGATATTTTAAAGTATAATATTGGTTATTGTGAAAGTGGAGAATACCAAAATATGATTATTATTCCCTCTTATGATGTTAATGGTAACTTAAATTATTTTACGGCTCGCAGTTTTGAAAAAGAACCATTCCGTAAATATAAAAATCCATCAGTATCCCGTGATATTGTACCATTTGAAATGTTTATAAACTGGAATAGCCCGTTGGTATTGTGCGAAGGACCATTTGACGCCATAGCCATCAAAAGGAATGCAATACCGCTGTTAGGAAAAAATATACAAGCCAATTTGATGAAGAAGATTGTTTCTTCTAAAGTTGAAAAAATATATATAGCACTCGATAGTGATGCTATGAAATCTGCAATTAAATTTTGTGAAACGTTTATGAATGAAGGTAAAGAAGTTCATCTATTAGAGATGGACGATAAGGACCCGAGTGAGTTAGGATTTAGACGTTTTACTGAACTTATTCAAAAGTCTGTTCCCCTTACCTTATCTGGGCTTTTGGCTAAAAAATTAGCCCTATGACACAAATAAAAACTTCTTATAACAGAATACTAGAAGTATCGGATGATGCCAAGCAAATAACTCTCCCAGATGGTAGATATTATCAACGGAATGGTGAATTTTACCCTTCAGTAACTTATGTTTTATCATATTACCCTAAAGGTAAATTCTTTGAGGATTGGCTTAAAAAGGTAGGATATTCGGCAGATCATATTGTCAGAAAAGCGGGTGAAGAAGGTACCCAAGTACATGAGATGATTGAAGATTATCTTAATGGAAAGGAAATGGAGTTCCTTCAATATGGTAGACCCATGTATCCCTCCCATGTTTGGCAAATGTTTTTAAGATTTGTTGATTGGTGGGAAGAATATAAACCAACATTAATTGAAGCCGAAGTCCATTTATTCTCGGATGAATTAAAAGTAGCAGGTACTTGTGATTTAGTTTGTGAAATTGATGGTGAATTATGGATTATAGATTTTAAAACATCTAACCACTTACAAACCACTTATGATTTACAAGCAGCAATGTATGCTAAATGTTTTGAGGAATGTTTTGGTAAAAAAGTAGATCGTACTGGTATTTTATGGTTAAAATCCTCTAAAAGAAAAGCAGCAAAAGGTAAAATGCAAGGTAAAGGATGGGAAATGTATGAATCATCTAGAACTATAGAAGAAAATTTAGATATTTACCGAACAGTCCGTAGATTATTTGACTTAGAAAACCCCAATCACAAACCTGCATTTACACAATTTAGAACAACAGCTAAAAGAGATTTGTAATATTTATAACAAATACTCTTTATGAAATTATATGATATTTTAAAAGAAATACAAGGTAAACCCAAAGCTATAATATTGGCGGGTGCCCCCGGAGCAGGAAAAGGGTATATCTTAAGGGGCTTAGACTTAGGAAGTTTAAAAGTATTAAATGTAGATGACATTTATGTTCCTATGTTAAAAAAGGCTAATATTACATTGGACTTAAAAAACGCTTCCCCTGAAGAAAGAAGTAATCAAGCCAAAGCTATGGCCGCAGCTAATAAAGAGTTTAAAGGTAATTTAGCAACTACTATAGGAGAAAAAGAATCATTTATATTAGATGGTACGGGTGCTTCATTAAAAGAAACATCTAAATTAAAAGGTGAATTAGAAGAAGCAGGGTATGAAGTTTTTATGCTTTATGTTTATACTGACCTAGAACGCTCCCTCAAACAAAACCAGGATAGATTCGAAAAATCAGGAGGGAAAGATAGAAGTTTAGCTCCTGCTATAGTAATGAGAACATGGAAAAGTGTAACTCAAAATTTCGCTCCTTATAAACAATTATTTGGTAACAATTTTGTATCCGTTGCTAACACTTTAGGAGATGAAAAATTAACAGATTTAGAATCTATAATAACTAAATATCTTGAACCTTTTACCCCTAAAGGTACTAAACCTAAAACCCCTGCTCAACAAGCTAAGTCCGATGCACAAAAAGCTAAAGATGCTGAACAAATAAAATCATTATTAGCTGATGAAGGAGTAAAAGACATTATAAACACCTCTGTCTCAGCTGAAGAAGCACAGTCTAAATTAAAATCTTTTTTAGCATGAATCCCTTAGCTCAAGTATTAGTAGAAGAAATTTTAGGTGAAAATGCATCACCCAAAAAGAAAATAGTTGGAATGTTTGGAGGAGGCTTCAAGCCCCCTACATCAGGACATTTAGAAGTAGTAAAGAAAGCTTTACAAGAAAATCCTGAAATGGATGCTTTAATTATATTGGTAGGTAGTGGAACTCGAGATTCAATTAGTCAAGAAGAATCATTGGCTATTTGGAACATATATAAAAAATCCCTCCCCAATAAAGTAGTAGTAATGGCTTCTCCTGATAACAAACCCCCTATTGGAGCTATATATTCTTATGCTAAGAAAAATCCTGAGAAGGAAATTTATTGGTTTATTGGTGCTCGAGAGGGGAATGAAGAAGATTTTAAAGACATAGCAAGTCGTACTGCATCACTTCGTAAAGGTGATTATCCAAACATCAAAGTTAAAGAAATAATAACAGGTGGTTCTGTTAGTGGTACTAAAGCTAGACAGGCATTATTAGCCAAAGATAAAGAAACCTTTACCCAATTCTTCCCAGACATCCCCGAAATAGATGAGATATGGGATATGTTAACTGATGTAGTTAAAGAATATAAACATAAGTATGATAAAGAAGAGTTAAGGAAAGGAATTGAAGTCGAAAAAGAACATACTGATGATCCTAAAATAGCTTTAAAAATTGCTTTAGATCATTTAGATGAAGATCCTCAATATTATACTAAATTAGCTACATTAGGATTAGAAGAGCAACATTTGCAAGAACGTATCGCATATGATGCTGAAACTCGAATGCAGACTCGTTTTTTAATGAAGCAATTCCTTAAAACTGTAGGTACAAAAGTAGAAGATTCAACTGAAGGAAGTCTAGTAGGGGATGAATACGAGTTAGTATATGGTTTTTATCCTATGAAAAAAGGATTAGGTTTTATGCCTTTTAAAGTAGAAGGATCCGCAGGTCCTAAAGATATAGCTATTGAAATAAAGTACAACCCCGAATTACTTGATAAAAAATTATATAGTGAATTAAGTGCTGAGTTAAGAAATTCTGTTAGACATGAATTAGAACATCTAGCTCAATATAGAGCAGAAAAAGGGGTTAGACCTGGTGAAGATGGAATAGACCAAGACACACTCTCAGATGCAGAATACCTAACCCTTGACTATGAAATTCCAGGACATATTCAAGGTCTAAAAACTAAAGCTAAGGCTAAAAAAATTAGTTTACAACAAGCTATAGATGATTTATTTAATAGTTTTGAATATGACTTGGATCCTGAAGAAGAAGATTTTGTAAGGGAAACTTGGATGAATTGGTTAGAAACTAATATGCCTGGTGTTTCTTTAACTAAAATAAAAGAAGATTTTGACCAACAAGATGTTGAAGATTTAGATAATTTAGCTGATAGAGAATTAAACCCCATCGATGTAGACCTCTCAGGTAATCACTTTTTTGATAGATTAAATGATCCTAGAAACAGACCTGAAATTGACTATCTTGAATTAGAGGATTTTTTCACTAAATTAGGGGATAATAGAGAAGAATTCATTAATTTTCTCAACAAGTATAAAAGTGTAGTTGCTACTGATACTGAAACAAATATTAATATTCCGTTTATGAAAATGGCTAATAAAGCTATTGCTAAAACTATTATGCGTAAAAGGAATTTTCAAACACCTAATGTAAAGGTTGAGCTAGAAGAAGAAGTACCTCAAGATGTAATTAATAGCTTTGATATTCAAGATACATTAGTTCCTGAAGTATGGGATAATGAACAGCTAAAGCCAGAGGTCAGAGAAAAATTACTTCAAATAGCACAAGATTTTTTTGACTCTTTAGAATTACCAAAAGGTACAAAACTAAAAGACATTAAACTCACAGGCAGCCTAGCCAACTATAATTGGTCTAAATTCTCAGACTTTGATTTACATCTAGTATTAGACTTTTCAGAAATAGATGATGATGAAGAGTTTGTAAGAAACTATTTTATGGCTAAAAAAGGTATTTGGAATGATGCCCACGATATTAACATTTATAATTTTCCCGTAGAAGTTTATGTTGAAAATGAAGGTGAAAGCCATACAGCCTCAGGACTTTATTCTATTCTAAAAGATGAATGGATTGTTGTTCCTAAGAAAAAAGAGGTAATGATTGATAAAGATGATATATCCACCAAAGCAGAAGATTATATATCCCAATTTGAAGATGTTCAAAAACTTTATAATGATGGGGGATACCAAAAAGTAATCGATAAAGTTGATAAAATTAAAGAACGTTTGAGCAATATGCGCTCCTCAGGTTTAGAAAAAGGGGGTGAATATAGTGTAGAAAATTTAGCATTTAAAGTGTTAAGAAGAGCAGATATTATAGGTCAATTAAATGATTTAAAATCTAAATCATATGATACTATGATGAGTATAAAAGAAGGAATGGAAGAAGATTTAACTACTCATATATCTTCTCTAACAGATTATATGGCTAATAATGGTTTAAATTTAAAACCATACCCCGAATTAGAATACATTGAAGATGACCTCGAAAACGCAGCTAATGTATTTGGTAAAACTGCTTATTACATGCCTAGTGAGAAAAAAATTGTTCTTTATACTTCAGATAGGCATCCCAAAGATGTTTTACGTTCATATGCTCATGAATTAATTCATCATCATCAAAACTTAAATGGTACATTAAATCATAGTAACACTACAAATACTAACGAAGATGATGCCTTAGATACAATTGAACGTGAAGCATATGAATTAGGTAATATTAACTTTAGAAACTGGGAGGATTCCCTTAAAAACGATTAATTATGACAGAAAAAAGTAAAGGATTAGGAGATTCAATTGAAAAAATTACAACTGCTACAGGAATAAAAAAAGTTGTAGATAAAATAGCAGGGGATAAAGATTGTGGTTGCGGTAAAAGAAAAAATAAACTTAATAAAATGTTCCCCTATGACAAGTAAAGAATTTGTAGATACTATAAATGATGAATTTGATATCGAAACTCTTGAATTGATGAAAGAACTCATTGATAAAAAATTAATTCTACTAAAAACAATGCAGGATACTGCTACAAAAACAAAAATAAAAGGATTTGGTAAATGAATGATAACGTTTTAAAAAAAGAATTCTCTAAAAAAGATGTACAACGCGCTCGTAATTTGGTTACAGGTGACACAAGTGCACGTATAACTGAAGGAGTAGGTTACACTAAACAATATGAATATCATCAAGAAGGTGATATTTGGGAGGAAAATGGTAAAAAATGGACTATTAAAAATGGTTTAAAACAAAATATTACTAAATTAGACAAATTTAAAAAAATGGGTACCCTCCCCTTATTTTGTCCTGAGTGTAATAATCTGATGAAAAAAGAATTAGACAAAAAAGTATACCCAGCTTACCAAAAGTGTTTTGATTGTATCATAGATTACGAAGCTGAACTCCAAAAGCAAGGTAAATTAGAAGAACATTTTGATAACCTAAGAAATAACCATATTGATTCAGCTATTGCAGGTTATAAATCCTTTATGGTGGATCAATTAGCATCTTCTAATTCTAATGATCATTTTGTTACCGAAGCGGGTGATGTAGAAAATTGGAAAGGAGGAATAAGTAAAGAAGAATTAGAACAACAACTTCAAGAGGGTTTAGAGTTTCTTGAAAATATGAAGATTAAATAATCCAACATATTTATATGCAACATGTCTTCCAAAATAAACATAGAAGAAGTAATTAAATCTGTTCTAGATGAACGGAAAGGAAAGACATCTAGGAATCGTAAAAAAAAGAAAAAGGCAAAAAAGCGTGATAGATGCCTTCGTATAGCAGACCGCAAATTTGACAAGCCATCAGCCTATAAATCAGGTGCTGTTGTTAGATGCCGTAAAGGTAATATTTGGAAAGGTGTAAAAGAAGGACAAATACAAGAAGCACTTCAAAATGTCCTTGAAAAAAAAGAAAACCTTAATAAATGGTTTACCAGA
>Ga0206131_10007511_pt1 | contig 10904 bp, 15 predicted proteins | sample Helgoland_Spring_FD_148636 | JGI IMG/M metagenome (GOLD analysis project Ga0206131, IMG submission 148636) | Pelagic subsurface seawater microbial communities from Kabeltonne, Helgoland, North Sea - Helgoland_Spring_Bloom_20160517_1 | ecosystem: Environmental > Aquatic > Marine > Epipelagic ... | reverse complement strand
TCGCTCTAGTTGTTTGTCCCTCAGCGTGAGAATAGTTTCCACTTGCTAAAGTTCCTACACCTTCAGAATGGGCAGAATTTGTTGTGGCAGATGTTGGGTCTGAAAATTTACCATTATAACCACCTTCGGCATGAGATGCTGTTCCGCTAGCTAAATTGTCATAGCCTGATGCAAAGGCATAATCACCTGTTGCGTCTACTGTAGTATCGTTATCTGCTTTTATGGAAAAGCTTCCTGTTGAACCTGTTGTAAATACAGAAGTTGAACCAGTTAAATAATCTAATAAAGGAGTATTTCCAATATAGTAAGTGCCTCCTGATATGGTTGAGCCGCTAATAAACTCAGATGTAACACCAGTTAATACTATATCACTATCCAGGCTTACTGTATATTCTGGTATACCTAACGTGCTACCAGAAACTACATTTATATTTAAACCTCCATAAACTCTCGAGTCTCCACTAAGCAATCCGTGTATGGCGTCCCCGAAAACATCCTCTATGAGGTCAAAATTTTCATTAATCTTAATTCTACCTTCGTTAGGCGTATCCGAAGGGTTTACGTCTTGTATTCCTGTTGTACCTGTAAAAAAATGTGACACTATTATATAATTTAATTCTTTTAGATAAATAGAGATTAAAAATTCTTATAAAGTCAAAATACTATTTACACAAAAGCTTTTTTTCTTTTAATTTGTTTTATGTATTACTTTGAGTACGATAAGAATGGTTATTTGTTAAAATATGCTGAAACAGAAAGTAATATTATGTATAGCAATATATCTATAAAAAATTCTGATTTTTATTGTACAATAAAAGATAATTGTGTAAAAAGATATGAAGAAAATGGATTATTTAAAACTGTAAGCAAATATGATAGACCAGTAAAATTAACACAATCTTTTAGTGAAGGAGAAAGTTGGGTAAAAGTTTTGACTAAAAAAAACATTGTAAAAAAAGAAGAAAAAAACAACCCAGACACATCATCATATAAAGAAACAAATTACCCTTGGGATACACAGATTGAAGAAAAACATTCAGAAAATCATATTAAAGAATATGTAGGAAACATATGTGAATACCCTATTCCTGTTAGTGTAATTTCCTTAGAAGGACACAAATTATCTCATTTAAGTTTTAAAGTTAAAAGTTCTTTTTTAGATAAATGGAACAATATAATTGATTTTTGAAATTGTTATCTATTTATTATATGTACTAAATGTTTAATAATGTATAACAAAAACAATAGATTAAGAAATATACTTTTTGAAAGTTTTCACGACAGAAACGAATCTTTTTACTACCTAGCCCCAGACATTGTGGGTTCAGTATCAAATGCAAATATGGATATGGATAAAAACATATTCGTAATAGACTTTAATACTACTGATGGTAGATTGCTAAATCTAAAAGTTAAAAACGATTGTTTTAATAATTGGCTAAATAAAGAAGAATGTGAAAATTCTGGGGTTGTTGATTTTGTTAAACATTTTATATCAAATTCTAAACCAGAAGAGGATTTAGAAGCCGATACTTTGGCAGAAATAGTTGACGAATACGGAGATATTATGGGCAATGATGATATGCCTAACAATTCAAACAACTCAATGGTTGGAAAGTCTAAATTTGGTTCTGAAAAAGCAATAAAACAAACTATAGCAAAATCTAAGAGATACTATGGAGATTTAGGGCTAGGTGTTGTTACTTGGTAATTTTATAAAAAAATAAGATATGTTTAAAATGGGAGAAATATTTGAATTTGGTTCTGATGAAGAAGGGAAAAATTCTAAAAAATATAGTCAAATTGATAGAATGAAACAATTGAATGAAACATACCAAAAAAGGGGTGAGTTCATCAAGGAAGAAAAAAAAGGAGAAGTAAATACAAAACTTTTAAAAGAAGAGTCTGATAGGCTCAAGAAGCTTTCTGGACACAAAAGAAATTTACAAGAATATGGAAATGACGGAATTCCATTCATGGGAATGAAGCAAGCTGGCCAGGGTGAAACGGTAAACACATTCTTGCCAACCATACCAGATTCGGCAAGAAATTCTTCTTTCTCTTACATAAAGCCAGAAGAGGCTTTGGACATATCTGTAAGGAGAGCCATTGAATCAGGAACTCCAATTAATAATATGGGTTTTTATGATGAAGTTAATTGGATTTTAAATAATTTAGGTTTTGATTCAAAAAACCCAGTAGATATAAAATCAGCTCTTATAAAAATAGTGGGTGGAGATATTAACACCTCTGTTGATTAACATTCATAAAAGTGAAAGAAATAAGAAAAATCATAAGGGAAGCTCTTGAAGAAATGAGTGTTTCCAATTTATATTTAGATGAGGATTTTAGATATAGATATGATGGAAATTTCTATCCAAATGAATCAATGATTTCTAATTGCGAAAAAGCACTAAAAGCTGTTAGTGATAATGATTTGACAAAATCTGTTGCAAATAAAAATGAAGGTTCTGGCAAAAGTAAGGCTAAAACAATAGTAAGCAAAGAGCCGCTTAATCATGCTCAACTTAAAAGGATGAAATCCTTTTTTGATAATAATGAATCTGAAGTTTTATCAGAAAAGTTAAAAGGAAAAGATATATACACATCTGGCATTTTACAAATATGGAATTTGTGGGGAGGAGACGAAGGAAAGTCTTGGTGTAATACACATATATCTCAAAAAAACAGCAGTAATAACACAAGTAAAACTGTTAGGGGTGCGTCTGGTATAAGGACTAAAAATATAATGAATCCTCTAAATACAAGAATTCATAAATAATTTGATTATTATCCTTTAATTTATTATATTTGTTTGATATATATAAAATTTATATTAAATGAATGTTTTAAGTCTATTCGATGGAATGAGTTGTGGTCAATTAGCATTGAAAAAAGCTAACATATCATATGACAATTACTATGCATCTGAAATAGATAATCACGCCATTACTATAGCTCAAAAAAATTTCCCCAAAACAATACAAGTAGGCAATGTTGTGAGTTTGAATAAAAAAAATCTCCCACAAATAGACTTGCTAATAGGAGGGTCTCCATGTCAAGGGTTTAGCATGGCTGGTAAGCAGCTAAATTTTGAAGATGAAAGAAGTAAATTGTTTTTTGAATTTGTAAGACTGTTAAATGAGTTAAAGCCAAAATATTTCTTGCTTGAAAATGTTAAAATGAAGCAAGAATATAGAGATGTAATTAGTTCATATTTGGGAGTTGAATGTGTAGAGATAAACAGCAACTTATTATCGGCTCAAAATAGAAAAAGGTTATATTGGACTAATATAGGAAATTTGAATCAACCTAATGACAAAAACATTTTTCTTAAAAATATACTTCAAAAAAAAGTTGATTTAAAAAAGTTCTTACTAAAAGAAGAAAGTGTTATCAAACAAAACATTCAAAAATACAGGGATGAAAGATTGGTTAGTCAAGTTGTATTTACAGAAAGAAGGACTGAAGAAGCCAAAAGAATTAGAAAAGAGTACAGATTAAAGCACGGAAAAGACTTCTCCCCTAGGAGAGCCAAAGAAATGGTACCTAGAACAGATGGCAAATGCAATTGTTTAACAACATCCCTAACTAAAGAGCACGTACTGATTGATGAGGAGTTCAAATTCAGAAAACTAACCCCTATTGAGTGTGAAAGATTGCAGACTGTACCCGACAATTACACTAGTCACATAAACGTGTCAGATACACAAAGATATAAAATGCTTGGAAATGGTTGGACAATTTCCGTAATTGCACATATATTAAAAAATATTAAAAATAAATAATAATAAATAAATACGATTAAAATGTCAGAAACAACAGAAACAACAGAAAAATTAGATTCCTTAAATTTGGAAAACACACCAGTTCTACCTGTAGATTACGAAGGTTACATGGATGCGGACGATGAGCTTTCACCCATTGCCAAACACATAAAGAGTACCACAGTGCATAATGCTGATATTGAAACTAGTAGAATCAAATTCTTATACTCCACTTTAAATCCAAAAAGAGAAGGTGGAAGATATGTGTTAAGTTCACTAACAAAAAGAAGCGACATTGATAAGATGGTAAATGATGAATATGATTATATAATAACAGTTTATTATGATGTGTGGAAAGATTTAGATAGGTCTAATAAGATTATTCAACTAGATAAAGCTTTGTGTGGAATAGATATGGGAACTTTAGAAAAACCAACCCTTAAAAAAAGTACACCAGACACTAGAGAGTATAATGACAACTTAAGGCACTATGGTGCTGAAACTGTACTAGACAGTTCTGAAATGGTAGATTTAGCCTGTCAGAGAATTTCTGAAGAAAAGAAAGAAAAAAAGAGAGAAGAAAGAGAATTAAAAAAGTTAAATTAAATTACATATTTACTTTAATATTTTTTTACATATATTCGTAACTGTAAAATAAAAACAAAATGGAAGACATTAAAATACAATTAAACAATACCGTGAAAGCAGTAAGTTCACACTTTCAGGCGCAAAAAGATAAGGCCATTGCTGATTTAGAAATATATCTAAATAGACCAGTAGGAGTTGGAGGTCATGCAAATGTTCTAGAAGATACTATCAAAATATTTGAAAGTTTAGAGCATGCAAATTCTATGATTGAAATGATTGACTCTATGACTATGGGTTCTGAAACAACAAAATAAAAAATATGGTAATATTTTTAAAAATAATAATGGGTGTGTTATTTTTTGCTTCTATATTTTTTGGCAGATTAGTATACACAGAATACAAGTTGTTTAATAACGGTATTGAGGAAAAAAGCACCTCTCTCGCAGAGAGAGTGTTGGTAAATGGTTTAATATTCTTTATTTTCTCCTTTTTATTGTTTTTAATGACATTTTCTGTATATACCATTTTTGGTAAAATAACTTTTGAATCATATTTTTAAATGAAGTTATTTAATTACATTAAATTTTATATAAAAAATAGCATTTGGAACTATAAGTTTTGGCTTTTTTGTAAAAGAAAATATGTTGAATATAGTTTTGTCAAAAAAAACCCAATAAACGGTAAAAGTGAAAAGATAATAAAAAAAAGATTCACAGGATATGAATATAAAGGTGTTATATATCAAGATAACCCAGGGATGCCAATAAATTCAAGTCATGAATGGGACATTATAAAGAAAGAATATAAAAAAAGCCTGCTTAAATAGCGGGCTTTTTTATGTGTAATATTTTGAATATCTAAAGTTTTTACAAACCATTTTAGTGACTAACTCTTTATCATCATAAGGATAACCTGGCTGAATGTGTGTATTTATAATAACATTCATTGACATATCTCTTAATTGCATTAAAGTCTTCTCATCTTTTATAGTCCTTACAAGTTTATCATCAAACAATATATTTACTTCATTTGGAAACCATTCTACTGTGTATTTATGAAAGTCCTCACTTGGACATTTCCATCCTAACCAATGGCGTTTCGCTCCATACTGATAGTTATCTGGTTGTACGCCTAAGTGTAAGTTACTTTTAACATTCCAAAAATTTCCCCAAAGAGCATCTATATTCCAATTAAAATAACTGCCATTTTTATTAGAGTAGCCCTCAAATACATCTATTTCTGGTGGCCAAGATTCATAAGACCACATCCAGAATGCTGGCCATAGTAGAGGCCCTTTAGGTAATTTAATATCGATATCAAATCTACCATATTCAAACTTTTCTAGACAGTTAATTAAACCAACTCCTGTGTTTATAGTATTCTCTTTAAATTTTCTGGGGTTGTGGTGTGTATAGAGTTCTAACTCACCATTATCATTAATTTTGACTGCGTCTTTGTCATAATAACATATCGGCTTTTTTGGGTGTACTATACCCCACCTTTCACCTATTTGCCATTCATATCCTTCCCAAATCATACCTCTATAAATATATACAGTTTTTCATTTTTAAAACTGTTGGCAAGCATTAAAACTAAAATAAGATTTAATAATACACAATCCTTTACTTGAGTGGTATATATCTATAATTGTATTATTAATTTTTTCTAAAAAATAATCATTATAAAATATACTGTTTTTTAAATTTTTGAGTATATTTATATGAAAAGTTACACTAAATAAGGTTTATTATGGCCGACATGAAAGATATAAAAAACGGAGAAGAAAAAAGCAAGGAAGATTTTTCTGACTTAGAATCAAAAACTCATGATGTTTTTGAGATGATTAAAGACTTACTCAAGTCTACTACGGAAGAAGTTATTGAAAAGCTTGGATTTGAAAAGAACAATAAAATTGCTGGTGTTTATGGCGATGGAACAACTTATGGTACTGGTGTTGAAGAAAACGAGTACAATGTAATAGTTACAGCAAGGCCTAGAAAATTTAATAGTTCCAAAAACATGAGTCATGGATATGGTAATGGTACTTTTGAAAAACAAATACTAATTGGAGCAAAAAGAGTTGAGTCTCAATTAGATTTTGAAATCAAAGGAGATGTTCTTCATGTGCAATACAGAAGTCCAGAGGCAGGCTTCTTTAGGGGTGTTGATGATAACGGAGACACTTTTATGGTAAGAAAAAAAATAACAGTTCCACTAAAAGGAGCTAAAAAAGAAATGAAATCAGAGCTAAAAGATGCAGCCACTAAAGAAGTTGGATTTTTAACTCACACAAAATTAGGAGTAGAGGATAGGCTAGATGCCAGTACTACATCAATAGTTGAAAATTTAGATATGAAAAAATTAACACTTAAAAGTCTGTTTAAAGACGAATTAAATTTTGATAACAAAATCAATGAAGGCTTTGAAGAAATGCCAGAAGATGAAAAAAATATAAATGCAGTTCAAAAATTAAATAAAAAAGAATTATCTGGTGATAGATTTTTGCTTTTTGATGACGAAGAACAATGTGAAGCTTTAATTAAAGAGCTTTGTCTAGATGAGGATGAAGATTTTGTTAAAAAATTAAAAGATGATTACGGAGTAGAGGGTGGAGACATTTCTAAGTTAACTCCTGCTGAAAAGAAAGATTTTTTTAACTCACTAAAAACTGAAGCTGAAAGCTTAGAAGAAATTTCTATGTCAGGACCTGGTGGTGCTGGTGCTGGTGGTTATTTAACTAGAATGTTAGGATTTGCTAAAAGAAAGTTTGCAAAAGGACATAGCCCTTCAGAAGTAGGAGCTCCATACAACGTGCCAGTTAACGACCCAATATACCAAGAAGCTGATGACTTAAATGAAAACAAAAAGAATCTTAAAAAATCTTTTCAAAAAACTGCATATGCTAAAGGTAAAAAGTCAAGACCTAAAGTGGACAAGGATTACAATGTAATACCTGAAACAAAATCTTCTAATGCTAGTAAGCCATATACTCAAGTGGTTAAAATTGACCCAAACACTCATCCTCTTGGAATGCCTTTCGTAAAACCAAATAGTCAAGAAGAGTTAGAGAGAACTAGCGGAATTGGTAGAGATTATGACAAAATGGAAAGAATGGGACTTAAAGAAGATTCTTCTAAAAAAACATCTAGATTAGTGAAAAGAAAATTCATTTCTGAATCTGAAAACAAAGCAAGAGGTATAAACAAAAGATATGTTGTAACAGAAAAAACTAATCATGAATATGAATCTGATAGATGGAAAAAATTGTCAAACTTCAAAAAATCAGAAACAATAAAAGAAGCTGAAGAAATGAATTCATTATTTGACAACATAAATGATTATAATGATTTTTATAATGAAAAAGTTGAAGTAATAAAGGAATCTGTAAATACGGCAAATAAAGATGTAGAAAAAACTATAGAAGTGGAAAAGCCAGGAAGTGTTTTTGGTATCACTCAAAAGTTTTATGAAAAAGATTTCTTAAATGAAAATAAGCAATTTATTTTAGACTTAAACTCTATGGTTTTTGTTTCAAATCCTAATTCAAAGTAAAACTACAAAACTTAAATAAAAAAAGCTTAACTAAATGTTGAGCTTTTTTTGTTTTAATTATTTATTTTTATTTAAAATTTCCTATATTGCATATTAATAAAACAATTCTATGAAATTAACAAATATTACAAAATCATCGTCTAAGCTATCTCAACAACTTAGACTTCCCCTTAGAAGAAGGGGGGGATTACATTTTACGGTAGTATTAAATCCTGGTGATTCTATCTTCTTAGAAGAGAGAAATAATAACAACGTTGTAAGAATATACGAAAAGAAAAAATATCTATCAATTACAGACGAAAAACCTTCAGGTTCTCAAGTTTATTATGTGGTATATACAGAATCAGCACTAAACGATTCAAAAGAAAATATTCCCGTTGTAAAAGTGAGCAAAAAAATAAAAGTAGAACTTAAAAAAGAAGATACATCTACAGTAGAAGATGTTCATGAAATTTCTTTAGAAACAGAATTGGAAGAAGTTTTAACCAACGAAACAAAAGGAGAAATTGAAGTAGAAATATTAGTACCAGAAGAATCTATAGTTAAAACAAAAGGTGGAAGGCCTAAAGGTTCTAAAAATAAGTCTAAGAGAGGTAGGCCTAAGTCCAAAAGGTCAGTTGGGAGACCCTCTAAAAAAAACAAATCTAAATGATAATAAAATCTTTTCAAATCTCTAAAAGAGCAGCTGAAAAAAGATTATCTTCTACATTACAACATAAGTTAAGGGTTGTTATGAAGTGTTATACCATAACTAATTTTTCAATAAATGAAGACAATAATACTTTCTCATTTAATAAAACAAATAGAATTAGAGGTATAGTTATAAAAGATAAAAAAAAATATTTAGGAACATATAATTTGGTTTTAAATGAAAGTTCCGAATATGATATGGAGTATGGTTTAACTATTAATGTGGGGTAATTTATAATGTCAAAAAAACATACTAAACGAGAAAAGCAGATAATGAAGACAATGAATTTAGATTTGTCTACAACCAAAATCATAACAGAAATGGGTAGATTGTCTGGGACTCATAAGTATGATGTTTGGATGGGAAGAGAAGTTGCAAATAATTTAGAGTTAATAAATCGTCAATCTGATTTTCAATTCATAATTGATTGGGCAAAAAAAGACAAGCCAGATATATTTTCACTTTCTTTTGAAGAGGCTATGTCGAAATCTAAAGAATGGCATGGCAACCTAAAGACCACAGGTAAGTATAGAATATTTAAAGAGGATAAAGATGAGAAGAGAGTGGTTTATGTAAGTAGAGATAACAAGTTCTTTTTTATGCTTTTAAATCCTGATGAGCTTAAAGTTGAGGGTGATATTATGAAAAATTGTTTAAGTTCATATAAAAACAAATTACTAAAAGGCTACTCTTTGATAATATCCATGAGAGATGTTGAAAACCAACCACACGTAACTATTGAAGTAGACGTTAGAACTAGTTCTGTAACACAAGTTAGAGGAAAGGCAAATAGTAGTCCTGCAAGAGAATATATGAAGGTAATAACTGAATTTGCTTTACATGTTAGTGGTTTTGAAGAGGATTTGGACGAAGAGGTGGTTGATTTAATAAATTTAAAATTTGAAGATTAGTTTTTAAATTCTTGTTTTTTTTTTTAAATTTGTTTTGAATCAAACAATTTTAATTATGAGTAATAAAAACTGCAACATCACAAAATCAATAAGGGAAAAGATGGGTAGAAACATCCATAACACCCAAAATCATCCAATTAAAATAATTAAAGATAAAATATACGAATATTTCGGTGAGTCTTTTGAGAAGTTTGATTCTTTTGAACCTAAAGTAAATGTTGTAGAAAATTTTGATAAATTACTAATTCCAAAACACCACCCAGCCAGAAGGTTTTCTGACACATATTATTTTGATGAAGATACTTGTTTGAGAACTCACACATCAGCTCATCAAAACGAATTGCTATCGAAAGGTTGTGAAAGATTTTTGGTAACAGGAGATGTTTATAGAAAAGATGAGATAGACAGCTCTCACTATCCTGTGTTTCATCAAATGGAGGGAGTTTGTATTGTTGAAGATGATAAAGATGTTCAAGAGGAGTTTAAAAATAAATTAATTGGGCTAGTTGACTATTTGTTTCCTGGGTGTGAGTACAGATTTAATGATGACTATTTTCCTTTTACAGACCCATCTCTAGAAATTGAGGTAAAGTTTAATGGCGAATGGATGGAAATAATGGGGGGAGGAATTGTTCAGGGTAAAATAATGGAAAACTGTGGGCTTAAAAATAAGAAAGCTTGGGCTTTTGGTTTAGGCCTAGAAAGATTGGCTATGATTTTATTTAATATACCTGATATAAGATATTTTTGGACAACAGATGAAAGGTTTTTAAAACAATTTAAGTCAGGTGAAATTATAGAGTTTAAAGAGTATTCTAAATATCCACCTTGCTCAAAAGATGTGGCATTTTGGTTAAATGATGAATATAATTATAATAACTTTTGTGAAATAGTTAGAGAAGTGGGTGGAGATTTTGTTGAAGAAATATCCTTATTAGATAAGTTTACTAATCCAAAAACAAACAAAACATCTCATTGCTATAGAATTACTTACCGTTCAAATGATAGAAGTTTAACAAATGAAGAAGTTGACGAAGTTCAAATCAATGTTAGGAATCTATTAAAAGAGCAAATGAACTTAGAGCTTAGATAGTAATAATCACATATAACACTTAAAGCCTTTAGCCTAATAAGTTAAAGGCTTTCTTTTTTTAAAAAAAAACACTATTTATAGGTAATAATTATATATTAAAATAAGATGAAATTCAACTTAAAAGAATCGCTAATAAAATACAACCTTTTAAAGGAGGGGTGGATGCAAGATTTGGAAGGTAAATACGATGAAGACCTTCTAATATTTGTTGGGAGAATGCTTCAGAAAATTTATGGAAGCGAAAACATAGAAAACCACAAATTAGCTCCATGGATTGCTGAGGTTACAAAAAAATTAGGAAA
>Ga0206131_10007505_pt1 | contig 10916 bp, 32 predicted proteins | sample Helgoland_Spring_FD_148636 | JGI IMG/M metagenome (GOLD analysis project Ga0206131, IMG submission 148636) | Pelagic subsurface seawater microbial communities from Kabeltonne, Helgoland, North Sea - Helgoland_Spring_Bloom_20160517_1 | ecosystem: Environmental > Aquatic > Marine > Epipelagic ... | reverse complement strand
AGATACGCCTATACAGTGTGGATTCTCTGGTGAAGTAGTTAAAGTAGGTTTGGCATATAGTGATAAAGATAAACGCCATGTACGATATGTAGCTATTAAACTAGGTGATTGGTATGCACGTATCTTCTATGTAGATCCTATTGTTAAAGTAGGTAATAAAGTTACACCAGATTCGATTATTGGTATGTCACTTGAACTGGGAACTTTCTATAAAGGCATAACTGAACACGTCCACCTAGAAGTGTATAAACTTATAGATAAGAATAAAGGTATGCACAATAAACGTAACTTTAGTTATGTTGATCCTAATATTGTATTGGAGTTTATGAAATGAATGATCCAACTTGGTAATTAACATGAACATTATACATAAATTCAAAGAGTTATCTTCCCTAAAGCCTACCTCTATATCCCTAGTTAAATCCAGTAAAGGTGTATACTTATGGCTAGGTAATGGATGGACAGTAGATGTTATCTCTCATTTATTACATTCAATGTAACTCACCACAATAGAACACTAACACATCCTTAACACTATCAACTACTTTATAATCATAGTAGTAAAAGATATTACTCACATCATTTAACACTATATCATCTGTAGCGAATATTAATAAGTCTCCTATAGGATATCCATAGTGTTCAGATATGTGTAATAACTTACTGTGAAGTGTAATGGTACATACAGGCATAACGGCTAGTTTATTATATAAGTTAGCTACATCTTTTGAAATTAAATCGTAATTATCTTTCATGTATATTCTCCTAAAGTTTATATGTAAATGATAGCACAATTAATTAATAATAACAATAATAAATAGGTACTAAAATGGCTACAACTAGACAAATACATTTCCTAAAGGAATATTCCGAAATAAAATGTAGAGAAGATTACGAGGAAGTTATGCACAAATATAAGTGTTCACTCCAGCTAGATGAACGTGATAATAGATGGGAAGCTTATATACCATCGACTAATAATAGAACACAAGCAGTTATATTCGATTTAGAATGGGAGTGTGGGTTTGAAACAGAAGATTGAAGAGGTAGTTCGAGATTGCATGTCTATAAGAAAGGTAGCTAACACTGTGAAAGGTAGGCAGCAGATCATAGATGAGATACATAAGCGTATTTATTTTAAATACCCAGAGCCTATTATAGATGTTAGTCTAGATAAGACTACAGGTGTGTTAAACTTTAAAATAGGTGGTACTAATGAGACAGAAGATTAAGGCTACACTAGAATGGATAATTATCAGCATCCAATGGTTAGTTATAAGGAAATATGCTATAAGATCAGCAATAGGTAAGTGTAATGGTAATAAAGATGCTCTATTACAACTAAAGAATAACTTGTATCTAGTATTCTTTAAACAATATCCTAATCACTGGACAACTAAAGAGTTTACTAATATGATAGATAAGGGATTATATGAAACAGAAGCTTAAATCTGGTGATGAAGTAGATGCAATCTATAGTAGAAAGTGGTATCATTGGCGCAGCGGTGTTATAAAGAAGATTAAACGCGCTTTGAACAAACGTATTAGAAAAGAGGGTAAGAATTATGAGTAATAGTGTACACCTAGATGATGAACTATTAAAGAAGGGTTTGGAGAATCTGATACAAAAGGAAGAAGAGAGGATTCTAAGGTTATTAAAGAGTACCAAGAAGATCCCTTGGAGTGATAAATCATTCTTTCCAAAACCTATAGAAGAATATCTACCTAAACCTATAGACGAGTATTTAAAGGAGGCGGGTTATGAACGGTAAAGGAGACACACCTAGAAGTGTACACAAAGATAAATATGATGTGAAATATGACTTAGCATTCTCTAAGACTAACCCTTACACTAATGAAGAGTTAGATAGATTTATCAAGGAAGGATGGATTACTGAGGAGGATAAGGAAGTATTTAATAAGAAGGGGCTGTAATAGCCCTTACTCCTCGTACTCAAACTCTCCTAACTTGTCTGTAGCACGTTCTAATATGTACTGTACAGCGTCATAGGTAATCCAAGAACAATTACCCTTAGTAAATCCCTTACACTTAGTAATAAGATTCTCTAAGTCCTCTACATTAAGCCCATCTACTTCATCATGCGTATCCTCTATCCAATCATAGAAACTACTGACACGTTCAGCTATCATATCACTCATATACTACTCCGTTATTTAAGTTCTCTAGTGTTTTTAGGATGAATGGGAAGATGCTAGGGTTAGTATTCTGGTATATACAATCTATATAATTAAATATGTATACCTCTCCGTACCATTCAAAATCACCTATATGTTCATCTCCTTCCCACAACCTGTAATACTTAGCAGATACTTTTTCTATTTCAAACATATCACACCTCTCTATTAATCAATATATTCCAATCTTGCCTATTACACGTAGCTTCCTTACTAGCCTCTTCCTTTAGCTGCACTTTAATACTATCATCTAATTGATCCCAATACCACATAATACTACTTACTACTTGATATGCAGCTCCAGTGGGACGTGTATGAGCATACCTAGCTGCGTAGAGTAGGCATGACTGAGTGTAGGGTGGTAGTTTATTAGCAGTCATAGCCTCTTCACCACATTTCTATTATACCTATTAGTAGATTTCACCCTACCTTCACTGTTTGTATATTCCACTGTAAAGCTTTTAGGTGTAACCTTTTTAACTGTACACTTAGTCAGATTACTATAATAAGGTACTATACAAGCTACAGTATCACCTACAAATACTTCGTTGCCAAATATATCTGGTAAGCTATCTTTCTTATTCATATCACCAACACTCCTCCATAAACTCACACATCTCTCTATACCCATAATCAATTGCAGCTACAATGAATACAATAGGTGCTAGTACTATCGTAGCTGATCTTCGTAGCCAAGGACGTTGTACGTGTTCTAGTGGTAATGAAAACTCTTGTATAAATGTATTTGTATATTTAGTCATAATCAATACCCCTTGAATACTCTAACTATTCTACCCCATAGGCTTAGAGATTGCAACTCTTCTAATACAATCCTATAACCTTGATTTTCAGATTGGGTACGCATTAACTGCTTAGTAAGATTCTCTACTCTCCTATTACTAATACCTAATAAGTTAGTACTGTAGGATAACTCCTTCTCCATGTTATCAAATGCTTCTACATGCCATTCTAATGCTTCATGTACATCCTTAGATAATCCTATAATTTTAGTACCATCTGGTCTACGAATAAAACGTCTACCTCTGATATACTCTGAAACCACTTTAGCTTCCATGTAGTTATCACCATCACTATTCCATACAGGTTCACTACATCCATGTAAATGGTCATAAACTACTCCCGTACATAGAGCCTCTTCATCATCCACTATATACACTTTTGCATCTACTAATATTGTTGCCATGTTATTGTTCTCCTAGTCATTCTAACTTACACTACGCTTACTATAGTATTACCCTTAACTACTACTTTACCGCCTCCTTCAATAGGAAATTTACCACTTCCCGCATTATTAATCAAGGAAGTGACAGCAGGTGTTAATATTCTCTGTTGGATAGCTTCTAAGTCTACACCCATTACTCTTTCGATATAACGTAGCATGGCATGTTCAGATACCACTATTTCAGAATCCTCTAATTTAACTATTTCCTTCTTGACGTTAGACAACTGACTCTCTAATCTAGAACAATGTTGCTGCTTATCTTTGGCTTCTAATCTAGCTTCTTTTATATCAACTTCCAATTTTGCTGCTCTAGTATTGAGTTGTTTTAACTGTTGTGCATTCTTTACTGACATAATCTAATTACTCTCTAAAATCGTTAATATAAGCCATTCTAAACTACTGTAATACCACCCCTACCTACCCTACCACTCTCTCCTAAAACGCTCTAATATCGCCCTTAAAACTCCATCTCAGGGGTCTATAGATACACCCTAATATCTCTATATTATCCCTATAAATAAACAGGCATAACAGGATGTCTTGTAGGGCTATATTAAATTACTACTGAATATCCCTGTAAGCCGCATCATATCTACGTTTGAGGAGTGCAATATACACATAATCTCAGATAAAATCAAGCTATTTTAGCCTGTTAATTTTAAATATTTATTAAATAAAGCTTGACTTTTGAGATTATATCGTTTCACGTGTAACACTTTTAGATAATTCCTACCACCTGACAAGTCGCTGGAGTATCTTGAGTAATATAATTATCTGTTTTATACCAATTACCCCAATCATCTCTTTTATATTCTACATAAGTATAATCTTCTCCATTCTCAGGTAAATAATATCCATCTCCAATACATTCCAAATTAGATGGTTGAGTATTCGCAGAGTTTCTGTTGTAAAATAACCATTTAAGTATACTATTCACTTTCATATGCCTCTACTTGTTCTGATAAGTTGTATATCTCATCTTCCAACTCTTCTATACGTTGTTCCAATTCCTTGATAATCTGCATTTGATCCCATTCTCTTTCAGTTTCATATTGCTTCATAATCTTCTCCAATTCTATTAATATTAGTAAATCTCTCTAGAAGCTCCTGTAAGCCATTCTAAGCGACTCTAGTTTTACCCCTACCTACCCTACAGGGTCATGTCTAAAAAGCCCGTCACGGCCTCGTATGGAGCTTCTAGGGATATGTATGATATAGGGCTAGATGTGGATAGTATAAATTAACACTAATACCCCTAAAACTACCATATGTGGGATATAATACACTAATATTAACAGGAGTACAAGTCCTAACTCTTTAATCTTATCTTTCACACTTGAGTCAGATTTGAATATATCTTTTAAGATGGAGTACAGGGTGATATTACTCATCTTCTTCCTCCACCACTTCACAATCATATAACAGGTCATATTCACATTCTGCATAAGCTGGGGCTAAATCACAGGCTTCTTCCCGACTATCAGCATCTACCAATACATAGTCTACGTGCTTTTCTGTTACTTTCACTCTATATGTCTTACTCATATTGCTCTCCGTTGTACTGTAAGCCTTCTTCTTTGGCTAATTCTTTTAGTTCATTTGCCCACTTATCTATATCATCGTCGTCATGTATACATTGCAGTTTACTTATCAACCCTTTATGGTTATCACTTGCACATCCGTTGGATACTACCATTGCCCAGTCCGCATTAATATAGTCAAAACTATCTTTATAAGTCTGAATAAAAGGTGCAGCAGCACAGCAGATATGGCCACCATCATATAAACAAGCTTCCTCATCCATACTCTTCTCCATCTGCGTCAACAAATGCTCCACTCCTACATCCAACACCTCTTGAGCTGTCATAGTCTCTAATTGGTGTCCATATTGTCCTAATTTAGCCATTATCTTATCCTCTATTCCAAATTAAACCATTCTTGGTGGTATACCCTTCTGCTTTCAAAGCTGCTTGCATGTTACTACGGCCTACAGGGTTAGATGTAACCAGTTGTACTTCATTTGGAAGCCAACCCATTGTAAATGCTTCTTTCATAATATCATAACCTGTAGCTACACCATCTCCTAAATCATGGTCAAATATAACACAATCTAGGTGTTCATGTAAAGAGCTTAATACCATGTAGGCTGCATCTGGTGTACGTGCAATAATATCACAGGGTATGTCCCGAATATCGTCTATTAGTAAATACATTATACATCCCCCTCGCTATACCCATCAATCACATTAGTTAACTCAGCTACTAACCTAGATAACCTACTCACATCACTCAATCCTTCTGGATGATCTAATATAGCTTGCATCTCCCATTGTACAGCCTCTAAGTCTTCCACTAGGATATCTACATACTCATCTACGTTATAATCCTCTACACCATCTGTGAATGTATATTCTGTAGATTGTGTAGGGAATTGTAGAATGTTATCGTTATCGTCTTTCATGACTTACTCCCGAACAGAGGGCAAGGTAGGTCATGATATCTCATCAAGCACTTATCCTGTTGGCTCATATCCATAGGCTGTAAGTCATATTCACCCTCTAAAGTAGGGCTGTACTCTCCATCCCAATACTCACTATCTGTCACCATTATCTCTAACCAAGGCTCTACAGCCCTCATTACATTAGGCAACATGTGTGTCATAATGCCTTTCATACCTGTAATATACTCTAAGTCTTGATAAATATGAGACATCTCAGTGTGTAATTTACCAGTGGTGAGGTTACGTAATCGTTGTTTATTCATAATCTTCTTCCTATTATCTTAAATTGAGCATCTATTGTAATTGATAGTATTTCTAATGTCAATAGGGTTGTCCGAAATAAGGGGGGTTATTTCGGACTAGTATTACAGTCCAGTCTCCATACTATGCAGCACAGACATTAACCTTTCACGTAAATCTGCACTTTCAGTGGTAATCATCAACTTCCTTAAAATATTATACGCCTCTTCTAGTTGTCTAATATCCTCAGTAGCCTCTAGGCTAATATTTACAGTGACAATCTCTTGATGCTTAGGCTTCTTACGTTCAAATGGTACAACGTTAGTCATATCATTGCTCCTCATAATCTTTAATAATACGTTCAGCAAAGGCTATACGTTGGGGGTTTTTGTGCATAGTTTCAAGGATATAGTCAGTATGGAATACATTAAACCCTCCAAAGGGGTAGAGAGTATCTTCATAATCATAGTGAATGAAATAATCCCTCACGTGGGGTTCGCCGCACAGCACATATTCAAAATAACAGCCACATAGACCTAGCTGCTTAAATCTACTATCAGAGAAGTAATTAACCGCCCTGCCCCACCAAACCTTATCTCTTTCTACATATTTGATGAAATCTTTACACATATTATACAAGCTTTGTTCTATTTTCATATTATTCTCCTAATTATTAATCTCTATCGTAGCATAAATCTACCCAAGTGTCATCTTCTACTTCCTCATCCTGTGCAGATACAGTAGGTTGTTTACATATATGCTGCTTAGGGCAATAGTAGAACTCTCCATATAGTCCATGTCTAGTCAGCATAAGGGTTTTGCAAGTGGGGCATAACATACTATTCTCCTATTCTCCCCAAGCACTATCAATACATAACATTCTACAAGCATTCTTAGTGAATTGACTATTTATGCCTTCATATTTAATCTGTAAACCTAGTAATAAGGCTACATCGTAAGTCTCTGCTACACAACTACTCTTCTTACCGCCTATAACAGGTGAGTAGTGTATCGTGTCTTCGTGCAGAACTTCTCTAATTGTAATTTCATTCATATCATTCTCCTAATTATTAATAAAATTTATACATCAAATGTTATATTAGCATGATTATTTGGTGTTGTCTAGGGTGAAATACATTAGTGTTTCATCTCTACAAGCCCATGTTCTTTAATATAATCTTGTATATGACCATAGCATAAGTAGTTATATTCATCAAGTGATACAGTAATGTCACACCAATTACCAGAACATTCCGTACCATACATGCTCATAGGGAAGTAATACCCACTGCCATCATTTTGCATAGGGCCAAATAACCCTACAGGATCACCGTGGACATCAAATAAATATGTATCATCTAGTTCCTTATCTCTCACCCAATCACCTACTTCACTATCTAACCAAGAGCATACACCTACATGACGTTCAGGAGGTTGAGATAGTACAAACTGGATGAAATCTTTATAATTAGCTTGAACATATGGTAAGTTGTATAACATAGTAAATTCCTAATAAAATTAAATTGTAGAGTAGATTATACACTAAATTGGGGTGGGTGTCTAGTGTGAAATACATTAATTAAAGTGCAACGTAGATCCACAAAACACTATACGTTCAGCCTTAATTTCCTTTTCTACTGTATACCAAGCATCCTCACTAGGTGATAGTCTACCTATCCAAAACGGCTTATAAGAGAATAAGGGATCTTCAAAGAACAGCCTATAAGTATTATCCCTAGTCTTATAAATATAAGCATTGTAGTGAGGAATATACTCAAATTCCCATGTTGGTGCATCGTAACGGTGTAACTGTAGTGTATTATTCATGTAAAACTCCTAAAAAATTAAAATAGAAGGCACACTGTAGCATAAAAGATGGGGAGAATCAAGCTCTGAAATACATATGGGGTAGAGTCTATGTGGGATATAGGTTCTAGTTTACGTGGTGTGATAATTTGATAGATTGGTGATATGACCTCTAGTCTGTAGAATGTAATAATTTGATAGATTGGCGTTTAACACTACCATATCACCCCTCTCAAATCAATTAGTAATTCCAAAATACGCCTATTATCTTAGATTATTACGCTATATCCACTCCCTCTAATCATTCCATTTACTTATATATCCACTCACACTCTCACCCCCATATCATACATACCTCTATATGGCCTCAGATTCCATTCTAAGCAACGTTTGAGTAGTACCCTGTAGGGTAGCATGGGTATGAACTAGGCTAGCTTAGAATGGCTTATATTAGCTTGTAATGATTATGTGATAATAGGATGATATAGGATAGGATAGGAGGGAGCCGCGCTATATGTGGGTAGGCGGCTTCTGTATGAGTCGATAGGATGGCTATTTTGTTATATGTGGGTCGTATATTAACTTTCTAAACTATAGCCATTATATAACGCTTTTAGTTCTTCTTTTGGTATGTAACTATAAGAGTCTTGGAATGTATTGTAAAACTCAATAATATGAGGGTTAGCTTCTAATATCTCAAGAGTAGATAAAAAGGTCGATTGTTCTAGTCTCATTCCTTTTGTGTCTATATTATGGGCATCGTGCAGATCTTTTATTTGTCCCAGCGGCATATGACGTATGATGTTATTGAAGATCTTGTTTGCATTGAGTTTGGATGCATTATGAAACCATGTTCTATTGAGAGTTCTCATTATTTATACTCCTGAACAACAACACCTAAATCATCCACTAGTTGCACTTTATAGAATCCACCGTGTAAGCCTAGTTTGTGAGCGTGTTCAGTAGTAGTGGTGCGTGTTAGTAGTGGGCTGGTTGCATACTCTTGAGTGATTAATGTGATCATTTGCTTGGCCTCGTTGATTAATATAGGTGTATTATACAGGAATGAAGCCTAGTGTCAATAGACTACTTATATCAATATGTTATAAACAACTCCTCCCTTATTGCCAAAGGTCTAGCTTTTCGAGTAGCTTATCTGCACCAAGTGCTTTCTTGATAGTTTGCCTTCTTTTGTAAATAGCATCCTCTACAGCATCCAGCTCTTTCTCTGTCATGCCGTTGACGTCATATTCTGCTATCTCTCTGATATCCAAGCACATCAGCTTATCGAGTATTTCTAACTTGGCGCGTTCGTTAGCTGTAACCTTTCTACCTGCAAATTCAATCATAATATATACTCTCATTTATTGCCGTTGCCTTATTGCATGAGGGTTTATCCCTCGACTTGTTAGCAATTATACAGTTATTTGATGAGTGTGCAACTATTATTTAGACCAATATAGCATAAACAATAGCCATTTATATAGCTAATAGACCTAATCAATACTCTTTACAGTGTAGCCGATACGTGCAATTGTTTAAAAGCTCAGACAAGTCTGTGGATAAGTCTGTGCATAAGTGTATAAAGTTATCCACAGGGATATGCACATATAAAGATTTATCCACATATCATAGAATATGGTTGTTAGTTAATATCATTTTTACCGTTTGACTAAAATAATAATCACCATTTGACTATTTTCTACAGACATAAAAAAGCCCATGTGATATGGGCAAGGTAGTCCCTAGCTTCCTTGATAGTCAACTAGGTGTATTATATGTATATTATTAATTAAATGTATAGTATAAGATGATACCAGCCCAGCCTATACTAGATATCATTGTTAAAGTCACTAATTCAGCTGTTTTACTATTCACTATAGCATCTACTGTGGGCTGAATATAGCATCTAGTTGTATATGTTGTATACACTCATTGTGTCTACTGAACTTACTAGCTAGTTTATTAGCAATAGAATAAGGGTATATATCATCTAGTGTAATGTGATCATTCATGTATTAATCCTATATTTCATTAATTGCAATAATCATGTGTTAATGTTTCATATTATGCAATGATTAATTAAACCCTACTACATATATAAAGCCAAATGATAACACTAGATAGACATACAAACCTAGAGTGAATATCTTATCTGTAATAGAATCTATATATCTAAACATGATAGCATCTTTATATTCAATAGGGAATATACAAATAAATCCTATCGTAGATATCAATGCGACTACGCTTAGTATTGCTAGTAACTCTCTTAATAATTCCATAATAGTATCTCTTAGTTAATAATTCCTACAAGCTCCTGTAAGCCTCTCTAAGCTACTCTACTTTAGCCCCTGCCTAGGGTACTACTAAACAGAGAAACGCTCTAATATCGGCCTTTATGGGCGTTCTAGGGGCATATTTATTAGCTATATGTAACTAACTCATATAAATCCACATAGTAGGCTATAATCTCTTGGATTGTTAGTAATTCTATCCCACTATTCTCACTATATATCTCACATTCTACCAGTAAAGATCTACAAAGTGCGGGGTTATTATCTAGTAGTGCAGCTTCAATACAGTCAATAAATGATTGTCTATGTTCTTCTGTTGTAATAGTCATAATAGTGTATATCCGTACAGTAGTTACATTAATTTATATAGCCAATTATATAGATATAGCATCTAATGTCAATAGCTTGTATATAACATATTAACATAAGAATCTAGTTGTCTAATAACTATATCTTTGACAGTAGTGTCAATATACACATCTCACAATTAGGTTAATATTATCATAACATGTTAATTATATTAATGATAATAACTAATTATGCTAAGAATATTAACTTTTATAGCTAAAAAGTATGAATAAAGTTAATATTTATGTGGTAATTGAGGGGGAAAGGTGTTAAGCATTCTTTACTA
>Ga0206131_10007504_pt1 | contig 10917 bp, 7 predicted proteins | sample Helgoland_Spring_FD_148636 | JGI IMG/M metagenome (GOLD analysis project Ga0206131, IMG submission 148636) | Pelagic subsurface seawater microbial communities from Kabeltonne, Helgoland, North Sea - Helgoland_Spring_Bloom_20160517_1 | ecosystem: Environmental > Aquatic > Marine > Epipelagic ... | reverse complement strand
CTTATAGGTATCGGAGATGCGATGGGAATATCAGTAGCGATGACCGCAGGTGCTGTCATCTCAGGAGCCTATTTTGGAGATAAAATGTCACCACTATCTGATACTACCAATCTTGCAGCTGCTATGTCTGGTGCAGATTTATTTGACCACATCAAGTATATGACCTATACGACCGTACCTTCGATTCTAATTACTATTGTAGTATTTATAATTTTAGGATTAACGCAAGATACTACTGGCTCAACTGATACGACAGCAATTTTAGAATCTATCAATGCCACATTCAATATCAATCTATTTTTGTTTTTAGTCCCCGGAGTAGTCATATTTATGATTATAAAGAAAACAAGACCTCTTATCGCTTTATTAACAGGAAGTTTACTGGGAGGAGTTTTTGCTCTAATATTTCAACCAGAATTGGTAGCTCAAGTGTCCGGTATAGAAAATGCAAAATTTGGATTTATCTCAGGTTACAAAGGAGTTATGAATTCATTGACAACAGATATTGCAATAGTAACTGACAACCAATCCTTGAATGATCTATTTTCTTCAGGAGGTATGAAGGGAATGTTGGGTACAATTTGGTTAATAATGTGTGCAATGGTCTTTGGTGGAATAATGGAAGCTATCGGTGCTCTAGCAAGAATAAGTAAAGCATTATTAAATATGGCTAAATCTATATTTGGTTTGTTTGCGAGCGCAGTCGCTAGTTGCTTGGCATTAAACTTAACAGCATCAGATCAATATTTGTCAATAGTTGTATCTGGAAAAATGTACAAGGAAGCATTTGAAAAAAGAGGATTAGCTCCAGAGAATCTTAGTAGAACCTTAGAGGATTCAGGTACTGTGACATCTGTGTTGATCCCGTGGAATACTTGTGGCGCCTACCAAGCTGGAGTTCTCGGAGTTTCAGTTTCTGAATATTTCATTTATGCTGTTTTCAACTACATAAGTCCATTGATGACATTAATATTTGCACTTTTCAAAATTAAAATCAAGCAACTGGCAGTAAAGTAATACGAACTGCTAGCTTGGTGCATGTTAGGAAACCAAGTGTTATAGACACTTTTGAAGAGATGAAATCACTTTTCACTGCCAATTATATTTTTTGAAGTAAAAATTAATGGAAATTTGTAAAAAATTTAATGTTTGAAACTATTGAAGCTAAAAACCTTCATCATTATGATGTTTTGATCAGCATTACTGAATTTTATTAGAATTTTAATTACCTCAAATCGATTCAAACAGTTACGCTCTTGTATTGTGACAGTCTAAATCGGTAAAATACCTACCGCAAACTTGACAAACTGAACTTTTATAATTCTAAATTGTAAATATCAAGGCAAAATACCGAATTATAGTGCGCAAAGGTTAATCTATTTAAAATATAAGATCAATGTATTGTAATTATTCAAAATTATAGATAAATTTACCTAACCAACCCGTAGGATGCCCAAAAGGGGAATCTGAAAATTTGAAATATTGATTTATTACTAACCAAAAATTTAGTTCATGGATATTAAGGTAGAGAAAGAAGCTATTGAAGGAAAAAACTATTTCGAAAGCTACGCGCGTAAACAGTTAGGAAAATATTTTGTTACCTATCCGTTTATCGAATCCATTAAAGTCTTTTTTAGAGGGAAAAATCACCCCTATAAGAAAGTCAAGCTCCAAGCCCGATTAAAAGGAAAAGATGTATTTGTAGAAGGGACAGGCCCTAAGCATGATGTCGCACTTGACGTCGCTGCTGAAAAACTAAGATCACAAGTAGAAAAATATAAATCCAAACATTATAAACGAGCTTAAAAAATATTAAAAAGGCTGTCTTTGCAAAAAGACAGCCTTTTTTTGTCTGTTTATATCGTATCCAATCACCTAAAGTCCAATAATTCAATGTTATTTATTAGTCATAACAACTCCTTCTTCGTCGAATAGGTCATGAATTCCATTCACAATTATATAGTTCTCCTTCGAATTAAAATGGCCATCTATGATAACATATCCAAAATCATCAAAACTTAAAAGAGCTAAATCTTCATTAATAAATTTCAATTCTATCACAAAGCCACTTTCGTTCTCTTGTAAGTAAAATTTAGATTCAATGTCTTCATCTTTTGTAATAAAACCTTCGAAAGTTTCAAAAATAAAATCATTTTGAGAAGTGCTTTGCCACAAGATTGCAATAACAAAGAGCAATAAAACAGGTAATATCAATCTATTTTTCATGGTAAAATTTTTAATCAAGCATCAAGCTCATTAATAAATATGAATTGAGATCAGTACACAAATTCCGATATTTGGTAATACAAATATATATACAGATTAACCCTTTTGGAATCAGGCAAAACACTCAAAATTCGACTAGGGTTTATACGGACAACGCAGACTATTTAAAATAAAACCTAAGAAAATTAGGGGAAAAGGAAATAACGTTTGACTAAAAAAAGATTACCCCGATTTGATTTTATTGCGCTGGTATATATCAAACCGGGGTAACGAGTGTTTGCACATAAAGGCAGACAATACGTGAAACTTAGTTTTCAAATGCATTGAGGTGTAGATATAAACTTATAAATCTCATAAAGAGATCCCAAGTTGGGTTTCTTTAATACATATAACATTGACCCAAAATAGTGTCAAATAACCTAAGAAAATCAACTCTAAACCTGTTACATCATTTTGCAACAAAGTCTTCTCATTGCATTTTACAATTATGTCCATATCGGACATGGCAAAAACAATTACATTGGAATAATCATTTTTAGCTAAGAAGAATTAATAAATACAAGTCATAATATATATTCAAATAATCATATAACTAAGAAGTATTTGATATAATAATAATTGTGTATTTAACTTCAAATCAAGATTAATATACTCTAAATTATTTAATTAAACAAATATTATGTCAATAATATACACTTTTGAAGAATTAATGAAATTGCGCATGTTCGTCAATTTTAATTTTTAATGCCTAAATTTAAACTGGACGCAACTATTATAAAGAAAATAGGATAATAATCATGTAGAACATAAACTACACTATTGAAGTCAAGCTATTATTTATATCTTGAAAAATTTATACGATGAAAAATTTACCATTATTTATACTATTCTTTGTTGCGTTGCTATTTGTTGGCTGTGAAAAGGATATTATTGGCGAAGCTGAAGACCCAACAATAATCAGAACTGACCCAACCGAATTAAAACTGGGTAACATAACAGGTTTGGTCTTTGACGAAAACAACTCGCCAGTAGAAAACGCTGTCATTGAGTATAGCAGAGAAATATATACAACTGATGTCAATGGTTATTTTAGAATAAAAGACACAGGTGCTTCTGCTGCTGGTGGCTTGGTAAAAATAAACAAGGATGGTTATTTTAAGAGTTTCAAATTTGCATTTATTGAAACACAACAAACTTCACATCTTAGAATTCAGCTTATTGAAAAAAATGATGCCCAGTCTCTAAATGGAACAAACGGTGGAATCATTTCAGTAAACGGAGGTGGAAAGATTACTTTCCCAGAAAGATCATTGGTTGATGAAAATAATGTCAGCTATGAAGGTGAAGCAACAATATATACGCATTGGTATAACCCTAGTGATGACAACCTTAATGCTTCAATGCCAGGGGATCTTAGAGGTGTAAGCAATGACGAAAAATTGGTACAACTTTCTACATTTGGAATGATGGCTGTAGAAATATTTTCACAGAGCGGTCAAAAACTAAACTTAGCAAATGGCATTACAGCTGCGATTGAATTTCCTCTACCTCAGTCATTGGCAAACAATGCTCCAGAAGAAATTCCTACTTGGTCTCTTGATGAACAAACAGGTGTTTGGATCGAAGAATCAACTGCATCTCTTAACAATGGCAACTACATAGCTGAAGTGTCACATTTTTCATTCTGGAACTGTGATATACCTGCCAATCTGATTAAACTGAAAGGAAAAGTTGTAAATGTAGATGGCAGACCTTTGCCTTGGTATCAAATTCTTATTACAGTTAAAAATTCAGGTGTATGTAGAGGTGGATATACTAACAGCAATGGTGTCTTCTGTGGTTATGTTCCTAAAAACACAACCCTTATAATTCAAGTTAAAGATGAGTGTGGAGGCGTAATTTATGAAGAAGAAATTGGGCCATATGGTGTTGATACAGATTTAGGTGAACTGGAAGTGGGCAATTCTACAGAAGGACAGACTTTGATAAGTGGAAGCTTACGTTGCGATGGACAACCCATTCCAAATGGCTATGCAAAAATCACCTTAACTAATGGTTTGATTTATATCGCGGAAACAGATGAAGCAGGAAGATATTCAATAGTAATTGAAGGTTGTGGATTAACTCAAGTTACAGTTCAAGGAATTGACATTGAAAACAACAGGACATCTGGAATAGTAACATTAAACTTAAATAGCAATGATAATGAAGTAGAAATTATTCCGTTTGAAGTATGTCAAGAATTAGATGAATTTATTAGATGGAAAATTAGTGGCGGTGATGAAGAATTATTTATTGACCCATCAGCTAAAATTATTGACGGGAACCTTGAAATAGTTGCCCAATTACCAATTAATATTGTTCATACTTCAATAATCATTACGGCTCCTAACGTAGTACTAGGTGATAATAATATTGATGAGATAATTTCTACTATTGTGAATGGAGGAAATACACAATGGGCTGGATGTGGTAAAGATCAATTGGTAAATTGCGAAAATGTAACGATTAACTTAATAACATTAGGTGGGCTTGGAGAATTCATAGAAGGTACATTCATGGGTGAAATTGCCAACGCCGATGGTCTTCCTGAAACAATAATGGGTAGTTTTAGAATCATGGTTGACTTTGTTGCAGAGTCCAATGCTGTTAGTGGCGTTGTGTGGGCTGATGACAATGAAGATGGCATTAGACAAAATGGAGAGGCACCTCTAGCAAATGTGCAAATTACCATGAGAGGGGGTTCGCAAGATACATTATTAACTACACTTACGAATAATGAAGGTGAATATTCATTTGACAGAATTTTTCAAGTAGTGGTTTCGCTTGAAGTTGGTTTAGAACCAGGATTCCAAGTTTCAATTGCGAATCAAGGTACAGATGACGCAATAGATTCAGATTTTGAAAGCAATCCACAACCTATTACATTTACACCAGGTGATAAACTAGAAAACTACGATGCCGGAATTCATACGGATGGAGAATTGATTTGCGAAGTTGAAGTTGTAGAATTTCCTACATGTCCGGGTAATAATCCATTTGCCATAGTTGGTGTGACAATAGATAGAGGTACTGCACCCTATACAATTACATTTAATGGCGACGTGGTTGAAAATACAAATTTGACATCTCTAGAAATTGGTGATGTTCAAATTGGTGGACTCTATAATTACACAATAACAGATGCTTCAGGTAACAGTTGCAATGGAGAATTTGATTTAGAATTCATTGATGCTTTTGCCTGTGAAGCACGAGGTACAAATTCTTCGGGAGGACTAAACAATGGCTCAGCTACAGTCATTGCTTTTACAGATGAGATAGAGACAGCAGAATGGTCAAATGGAGCAACAGGTACTTCTATTTTTGAACTTTCACCTGGAACATATAGCGTAACTGTAACAAGTCCTAACGGCTGTACTTCAGAATGCGATACAGTTATTGAAGAAGATGATTTGTCTTGTGAAATTATTGGACCTGATGTTGCTTGTGAAGCTGGATTTCAATATGACTTAATTGTAGAAACAAATCAATCCGATGTTACATATTTATGGAGTACTTCCTCAACTGATCAATTTATTGTACCCACAATAAATGCAACTTCAACTTATAGTGTAACTGTTACGGCCGCAAACGGAACATCTACCACGTGTGAAAAGACCATTGAATTATCTAGTGGAATAGTTTGTACAATCGATGATATTACTATTGGATGCAGCCAAAACGATCAAATTACAGTTAATGCTACAGGTGGAACACCTCCTTACAATTACTCATGGATAACAGGAGATGGTGCCCCATCTATTACAGTTTTTCAAGAAGGAACGTATTCCGTTACAGTTACAGATGCCAACGGCTGCTTGAGTACTTGCACAGGAATTGTAGAATCTGATGAGGGCATATCATGTGTTATTTCCACAACTGTTGGTAATTGTGGAACTGATGAAAGTTCAGCAAGTGTTGAAGTCTCAAATGGTTCTGGTGATTTTTCTTATCAATGGTCAAATGGAGCTGATACTCAAGAGATTTTAAACCTTGTTACTGGCAATTACACCGTAACTGTTACAGATAACGATACTGGATGTACTACAATTTGCGAAACACAAGTTGCTGGAAGTATTCCTGTAGGTATACAAATTGTATTTGAACAGAATTGTGATGACCCAGAATATTTTACATCCATGGTAGCTCTTGCAACGGGAGGAAGTGGAATTTATACATACTCATGGAGTAATGGAAGTTCTGAAATAGAAACAAATATTGAGACATTGGGACTATTTAGTGTAACTGTAACAGATAGTCAAGGATGTACTGCAGTGGCAGAATTAGATGTAGTACCGTCAGCTTCTAGAATTGGTGATTTTGTATGGATTGATGATGAAATGGGAGAAGCAGAAGTTTATGATCCAAATATTGATTTAGGTGTTGCAAACGTGAGCCTTCTGTTATACAGTTCAGACATAAATGGTTTATTAACAGTAGTCGATTCTACATTTACAGATGTTGAAGGATTTTATGAATTTGATAATATTCCTCTAGGAGATTATGTAGTGTCTATAGATGTACCTGCCAACATGATATTGGTACAACCAAACTCTTCACAAGATATTGATTTAGATAGTAACTTTGATCAAGGTACTGCACTAAGCGAAGTCATTACGGTTAATGGTTGTGAGTCTAATTATTCTATAGATGCAGGATTAAAGAAAAACTAAAAAGACATGATTTAAAAACTTAATGCCAAACCACTTAACCATAGAAGACATTGTTACAGGTTGCCTAAAAGGGCATTCCAATTGCCAACGCGAATTGGTGAATAGATATTCTGCAACATTGTATTTTGTATGTTTGAGATATATGGCAAATGAGTCAAAAGCAAAAGATGTTTTGCAAGAGACATTCATCCGTGTTTTTAAATCAATAAAAAGCTTTGATATTAATAAAGGAGCATTGCCAAGTTGGATGCGAAAAATTGCAGTGAACCAATGTCTTAAAGCGATAGATAAAGAGAAAATTAAGTTTACATCATTAAGTGTAGATTATAATAATACTGTTAGCGTCGAACCTTCTGCCATCCATAACATGGAGGCGGAGGATTTGATGAAGGTTATACAAACGTTGCCTGATGGCTACAGACAGGTTTTTAACCTGTCTGTAATTGATGGTTATAGTCACCGAGAGATTGCAGAAAAACTGGGCATTCAAGAAGTGTCTTCTAGATCAAATCTCTCAAGGGCAAAAAACATATTGAAGAATAAATTGATGGCTTTAAAAAAGACCGGATCATGGATAAAGATTATATAGACAAGTATATTAAAGAGTCACTGTACGATCATGAAACAAAGATTGACAATGACTTGCTTTGGGCTGCTATTGAGCAAAAAAAGTCAAGAGGTGGAACTAAAATATTTGGCATTTTAGGAATGCTTGCTGTTCTTTTAGTTGCAGGCTTTGCTTTGCTTCAAATGCAAAATGACATTACTATTAATAACAATATAAATGGCAACATTTATACCGATAACTATGGCAATAGCCAATCATTAAATAACAACACCGCTGCATTTAAAAATAAGGCAAACCAAACTCAGTCTTTGATTGTAAGTGATAAGATGAGCCAAGCAAAAGGAAATACAATTACTCAATTAGATGAAAACACTTTGTTTATTGAGTCAGACAATACTTTATCCACAACAAATGTAAACAACAACTCTACACCATTAACTTTAAATTCTAATACCAAAAATTCATCTAAAAAATTAATAGGAAATAGTGCTTCTCTAAAAATTACTAATTCAAAAAAGAACATAGGAAATACCACAAACAACAATACTTCAAATGGTAATACTTCCAATAGAAGTGCTTCAGATAGTAATCAAAACAATAAAGTTGGAAACACTAATTACTCAAGTAACTTTGGTTTGAATAACAAGAGTAATAATACAAATGTCACAACTAGCGATCAGTCTACTGCGTCTGGCAGCACAGATAACATTTCAACTACAAGTAAGTCGGTAATTGAAAATGCTATTGGCCTAAATACTACAAGCAGGCAAATTAAAGGTCTTGACCAACTTGAAAGCCAGACAATTTTTCTTGACACAGAAGCATTGATGTTTCCGTCATATCAGCCATCTGACTGTCCAACCTTTGGCATAAAAAAGCGCAACCTTTACCTTCAAGCATATACTATTTTTGATTTTATAAATTACAGTTTTGCCAGTTCACCTGACAACATCAATTATCGTAATGAGAGAGAAAGAACACAATCCTATTCTCCCAGTTTCAGAGCTGGATTACAAGCCAAGTATTTATTCAAAAATGGACTGTATGTAAAAGCAGGACTTGAATACGGTGTAGTTAGAGAAAGGTACAAAGACAGAATAGTAGATACTTTGGTTACTATAGAACCTGATCAACTGATAAGCTTTTTTGAAACATCTCCAGGGGATACAACTTTTATTTATGGCAATGCCCCTGTAACAACAATATCTGCATCTAATTGGAATGTTCAAAATTCATATAAGACAATTGATATACCTATTATGGTTGGTTGTCAAATCTCTAAGGGCAATTGGACTTACGGCTTGGAATTAGGTGTTCTTAACAACATTAGATTGACAACCAAAAGTTTTATCCTAGACACGACCCTAAAGCCAAGGCTGGCTCCAGAATACTATAAAAGCAGCATTAAGCAAAGTTTGACTGGTGGTATAAACCTTGGTTATTCTTTGACACCAGACATTAAGCTTTTAGGACTATTACAATTCAAACAAAATCTTTCCTTTATAAATTCAAGTGTCAATCCAATTGACCAGAAGAATCTACATATTGGATTGGGTGCTGGTATTGAGTATCGGTTTTAATTTTTTAAAAAAAATTAAAACAATTAACAATTAGTGATTAATGATTGAAGGAGATTGGTTCTTACGTTTATTGATTGGGATCAACTTTTGTGAATTATGGATTAAGTCTATTTCAAATGTTTCCTTGTAAATAAAATTCTACTGTAGTGTAGCTAAAATTATTAGTTATTCATTATTAACTATTAATTAAATTCGGAATGAACTTGCGTAAGCAAGTGAATATAATTGACTTCAATGGGTCGCGCGTTAGATGTAATGTGCGGCCTTATTTTTTTTCAAACATAACAATTGATTAAACATGCCTTCCATCTCTTACATAAGTATTAACTTAGAAAAAGATCATTAGTTGACACTGTTGACATTGTATAAAGTTTCCTAAAAATAATACCTCACAATTTGATCATAAAGGTCATCGATCATATCATCAACAACATCATCTTCATTATCTTTAAATTCTTCATCACGCTTGTTTTTAAAGCGGCTAGGAATGGCACGATCATCTCCAGAAAGTCTATACTTATTTCTTTCCAGGGTAATAGAAGATTCAAAATTTCTAGATCTGAAATCACAATAATTGGAATAAACATTTGACTTGACCCTCACCTCCCAGTAATATTCTTTGAACTCGGTTGTTCTTGTAACGGAGCCATTAACTTCTTTATACATGAGTACTTTTGAGACTCTTCCTGAAGTATCTTTCACAGTTTTATAACCATCCTCAATTCTCTCTGTAAAATCTTGAACGTTGGTTTCTCTTCTAATTGTATTTTCAAGATCATTAAAATCGATTTCAACCATACAATCTGCGTGGGGTATATTTTTTTCAAAATAAACTTGAATGAAACCTTCGCTTTTTCTTTCAATATTTTTAAACTTTCTGTCTATATCATATTCATATTTAAAATCCCAAGCATCAGCATCAAATAATATATGTACTGTTGCTGCTTCCAATGACCTATTTATATATGTACTTAGGTTTTTATTTTCAGGATCAAATTGCGCCAATTTATTATAAAAGGCCCATGCCTTTTGAGCCAAACGTTTATCTCTATTTGTTTCGAATTCGGCCATAGCTTCATTACCTAAAAGTTCATATTCTGTAGCTATGTCCATTGATAGTAATTCATTTTCATTCGATATCTCATTCATTGGAGGATCAAAGTCATCATCTAACCATATCTTGCCTTTTATATAATTAACAATTAGATCATCCCGCTTATAAAATGCATTCTCCCAGTCATTGATATCCGCATCACGCATAATAAGGTCGTATTCCGTTTGATGCGCTTTCAACATCTCATTGAAAGAACGATTTAGAATAGACTTGTTTTTACCCCGTTTACCATTTTCAAGATCTTTTAAAGCCCCAGTATATGCTTTTTGAAAGTTGCCTTTTTCAAAGTTTTTTTGTGGACTGGCACAACTGATAATCGCAACAGCGAATAATAAAAGTAGATTTTTCATACAATCGGATTGTTAAAATTTATTTCGATAAAGTCTTTTTTATAAACACAAAACTAAATTTCATTCAAGTATCTTATATAGTGGTCGAAGTAAATATATGGAACTTCACGTTTGGATTGATAAAATTTTGTTGGAGATTTTTGATCATTCGATAAATTTGGAGCAATTAAAGACGATAATCTATTCACCGTACCTAAGTTACCATCTAAAATAGAAATATGAGAAGGCAATATTTCTTCAAAAAGCGGTTTAAAAAATATAAAATGCGTGCATCCCAATACAATAGAATCAAAATTATCCCAATCTATCTTTCCAAATATTTCGTTTAAATAGACAAGAATATTTGGACTGTGAAAGTCAAAATTTT
>Ga0206131_10007500_pt1 | contig 10920 bp, 32 predicted proteins | sample Helgoland_Spring_FD_148636 | JGI IMG/M metagenome (GOLD analysis project Ga0206131, IMG submission 148636) | Pelagic subsurface seawater microbial communities from Kabeltonne, Helgoland, North Sea - Helgoland_Spring_Bloom_20160517_1 | ecosystem: Environmental > Aquatic > Marine > Epipelagic ... | reverse complement strand
GATTTATATTCAAGATTAAGACCTTATGATAATGAAAAAAATTGTGAGATATTAGTTGAAATAGATGGTAAAACATTTAATGAAGAAGACTGGAAAATAATAATGCAATTACCAGAAATAATTAAGGATAGTGGTAGTATAGGAAGATTTCAATTAAATAATGTTACAGTAGAAATAATTCAAATGAATGAGTATCAAAACGAACTAATATTTTGTCCAAAATTGTAATAGGAATTAAAAGAAAAGCGATAATTTAGTAGGATACCCGAAGAAAAAGTCGTATATTCACGCCTAATTTAAAAAGGTTATATATTTATGCAACAGACTATTAAAACCCCCCACAAAGTGAAAATGATCCCATGTGTTAAGTGTACTGAAGATATGCCCGAGTTAAGATTAACTCAATATGGGTATAAAGTATGTGTTAAATGTTCAACAGTAGGAACTAAAAGAGGAATACCCGTAACTAGAGGGTCTGGTGATCATACTTGGACTGAAACAATTATTATGGAAGAGGAACAATATGAAAAATACATAATTGCTACAGCTATTGAACAGGGTGATATTAAAACAGCTAAGGCTGAAATGTTAAATCTGGATAAAGATGAACGTAATTTACAAGGTCCTTACCAAATTATTAATAATATAGATAAAGATAGAAGCTAATGCCCAAGGCAAAACCACTATCTAAAGAACAAATTTTAGCAGCTCAAGCCAAAACAAAATCAAATATGGCGGCTGCTAGGTATCTTCATGTATCATATCAACATTATAAGAAGTGGGCTAAATTATATAAGTTATTTGCAGGGCATAAAAATCAACAAGGTAAAGGTATACCTAAATTTTTAAAGGGACCTAAAAAAATGCCTCATATGTTAGAAATAATTGAAGGTAGAATAGCAGCATCTTCATTTAATCCTAATAAACTTAAATATGCTTTAATAGAACAAGGATATTTATCAGAGGAATGTGCTATATGTAAATTTAAAGAAAGACGAGTATTAGATTATAAAATACCTCTATTACTTCATTTTCAAGATAATAATAGCAATAATTATAGCTTAAATAACGTTCAACTATTATGTTATAATCATTATTTTTTAACTGTGGGAGACATTTTTAATGTTAAAGATATAAAACAGATAGAAACTAAACAAGAACATTTTGGTACAAGTGAAAAAATAGAATGGGAAGTCGATTCTTACCATCTCCAACGTTTAAAGGAACTAGGTTTAGATGGTGTTGATGAAGATGATCCTAACCAATATATAAGTAGAATATGAAAAAATTAAAACAAATAATTTGGGAATACTGGATTAAACCTTGGCACCCTGCTTAAATTATGGCTAAAAAAATAAAATCATTAAATAAAAAGCATCATAAAATCACTCGTGATTATGATAAGCAAAAATCTAAACATTTAGAAAAATTAACTGATAAAATACTCAAAAATGACGAAAAATCTCAACAATTAAAATCTAAAACAATGAAGGGAAATTTTTTAAATAATTTTTAATATTATGATAATTACATATATTTTTATAGGTTGGATTTGGGCTTTATTAAATGAAAAACATATTATAAATAATAGTCATAGACTTCGTATGGTATTCTTTTGGCCAATAACATTAACAACTTTTATAGTAGGATTTATAGAAGCAATTATAGATAAAAATAACTAAATTATGAAAAAAATATTGAAAATTATATTATTTTTATTAGTTGTTACTCTTATGGCTTTTAAATCCTATAGAGTTAAAGTAATAAACCCAATAGTTGAATTACCTGTTAAAGGTATAACTAATATTGAAATAAAACCATTGGAAGCACCTCATATTGAATTAAAAACAAACACACATAGTGATTTTTTAAATGCAATTGGATTTAAAGAATCAGGTAATAGATATGACATTGTAAACCGTTTTGGGTATATGGGTAGATATCAATTTGGTAAAAGAACACTTAGAGGTTTAGGATTTAAAATGAGTAAAGAAGAATTTCTTAATAGTCCCTCTATCCAAGAGGAAGCAATGTATAAATTGCTTCAAACTAATAAAAAATCCCTTCAAAAATATATTAACAAATATGAAGGTAAAATAGTACATGGAATATTAGTTACAGAATCAGGATTACTTGCTGCAGCACATTTAGGTGGAGCAGGCAGTGTTAAAAAATGGTTTAGAACAGGTAAAGTAAGGAAAGATGGGAATGGGGTAAAAATAACTACTTATATGGAGCGTTTTTCTGGTTATGATTTATATTTATAAACAAAAATAAATTATGGCCAAAATAGTTGTTAGTTATTATAAATCAAACAGTAGAAAAAAAAGACCTGGTGTTCATTCAAAAAATAACACTAGTAGAAGTAAAAATAGTAAAAATTATGTCAAAGCATATAGAGGCCAAGGTAGGTAATATAAATTTAAGTACATTATCATTATTTAACCATATGACTGATGATGATTTTATAGCGGTACATAATGCAGGTCAATTAAAAAACTTATGTTTCGCCTTATCATTAGACTTACAATCAATTAAAGATAAAAAATTTAAAGACAATAACACTTACACAGCATGAATGATTTGATGCTTTAAAAGTACCTAAACCTCATAGGAATAGGAATAAATCCTTTCCCACCTGAAACAGATGAAGAATAGATTATTATTAATATTATTAATTACATCGTTTAATTTAAGCGCTCAATCATCTTGGGATCCCCTTGGGGATAAAAGAAAACATATAGCTGCTGGTACATTTAGTGGGTTTATGACATCATTTGTTGTTTATGGGAATAATGGAGAAAGGAAAAAAAATGCCTTTTTATGGGGAGTTACCTCTTCAATTATTACTGGGGCTATTAAAGAATTAGCTGATCATAATAAACCAGAAAATACTCCTTGGAGTGATTTAGGATATAATGTTTTAGGAGGTGTCGTGGGTTCTCTTACAGTTAATGTTATATTAAATAGATATGAAAATAAACATAAAAGAAGGTTAAAAAGAATTTTAAAAAGAGAAAATAAATGAAAAAGGTTATATTAACACAGCATGAATGGTTTGATGCTTTAAAAGTACCTAAACCTCATAGGAATAGGAAGAAATATAGACGCAAAGAAAAACATAAGAAAATGGGAACCAAATTTGGTTCCCATAACTATTTTTCGTATATTTACCCTGTTGATAATTAAGTCAATGCATTAAATAAAGGTTATGCTATACGAATTTTCAAATCACAACAAACATGGTAATATTAGATCAAGAATAGTATCTTGGCCTAAAGGTAAAGCATTTGGAGTTAATCCCAAAGGTTTTGGTAATTTTATTGCTGTAAAAGTATTCAAATATGAATATCATCATGAACTTATACCTCCAAGTTTATTAAACATAGGTGGTAAAAGATATATTGTTCCTACTTGGCAAGAAGTATTACCTGAAACTGAGTTAAGTGATATAAAATGGGTTAAACCAAAGCCAAAGGTTAAACAAGAACCTATTATTGAAACCCATACTAGTAGTAGTGATGCAAATAAAACGTATAAAACAATGTATTACCCCGAATCAGGTAAATTCCATTGTAATTGTCCAGGTAGATGGAGAGCGTTTGACAACCGTTGTAAACACATAAAAGCATTAGAGAAGAAAGTAAAATAATAATATTTTATTTGGAATTAAGATAAATGAAAAAGCAAGTTGAAAAAGTGCGAGTAAGTAGGATATCTTTCGTATCTTACACACGTTGAGCGATTAAGCACAACATTAAAAATAAAGTCTATGTTTTATCAAGTACAAAATCAAAAATTAAAAAGAAACAATCAATTTAGAGTTCAAACAATTCCTGCTGGTCTAAAAGAAATTAAAGCTAAAGGATGGAATATTGCTGATTGTAAATTTGAACAGTTAAGAGAAGAATTAGTTAAAAATAATTATAATATCTTAGATGGTAGAAATAACACCAGAGGTAAACAATTTAAAAATAGAGCTAATAAAACTCATAGAATAGTTTCAATATAAATTTAAAACATTAATTATGGCAACAATAAAGCTTAACATACCTGATGCTTTAAGTAAAGTAAAATTTACTAAAGAACAACGTAGAAGATTAGAATTAAGTTTACTTCCTGATATGGCTGAAATCCATTCTTTGGAAATTTGTAAGAAAAAATTCGGTATTGAATTCCATTTAGGGGCATATAATTCTAAAGGATTTGATCTTATATCTAAAGATAAATCCATTATTGTAGAAGTCAAACAAACATCCTCAGTTATGGGGAATAGTAAACGTTTGCAAATTGGGGGTTATAAAAATAAAGAAAATAACTGTACCCACATTTTAATATTAGATTATAATTCTAATAGATGTTGTATTTTGGAACACAATAATTTCTTTTATAATACTATGCATCATGCTGATAATGCATCCTGGAAATGGGATAGTGAATATAATATGAAGGGATCAAATAGATGTGCTGAAAACACACAATGGTTTTTAAATAACGAAATTAAATTATGAGTAGAGGTAGACCAAAAGAACAAGAAGCAATTCCATGGCAAAAGTACACTCAAGAATTTCTTGAGGTACCATCAAAACCTGAATTAGGTAGTAGATCAGTTTGGCATTATGATAGAAGTAAGTTTGCAAATGGGCCTTGGAAGGTAGAAAATTGGGAAGCTAAAGGAACCAAACAATCTAAACCTAAAATCGACCAACGTATGTATGCTAAAAATATGCCTACAGTAATAGTATTTAAAACATCAAATCGTTCAAATGCTAAAACTAAAATGAAAATAATAAACAAAAACATTGATTATGTTCTTTCAGCCAAAAAAATACCAGGCATACCTGAGATAGCTGAATGGTTGGAAATTGGGGTTGGCATTTCATTTATAGGTAAATATAAGCAAAAATATAATTTAGCTTAGTTTTTATATATTTATAATCAAAACATACTCAAATGGAATTTAAAGATTTAGTAAAGACAACAGAAGGTGCTGTAGTATTAGGAGGCTTATTTGCAACAGTAGTATTTGGGAAATTATTTGCCTGGATTACTGGGATAGCTTACGTAGCATTAAATGTACCTAAGGTATTAACTTGGATAAAAAACAAATATAGTAATATTAAAAATAAATTATGAGTAAATATAACTTAACAGACATTTACGAGCAATATAGAATTGGTTCAGGTTGGACTACAGATTTTGATTATGAAGGAATGCTAAATGCAGGATTAAAAATAGATACTGATACCTCAATTGAAGTTATGAAAAAAATATCTGATGATTTTGAAGATGTTAATTATCATAGAGAGAATAACCACTTACAGGGTGCTATTGATGCATTAGAAGCAGGAGATGTTTTTGAGGCTAATGGTAAATTAAATGATTTCCGTCATGAGATAAAAAACACAATGGCAACACTAGATATGGATATGTCAGATGATTTAGGTGCTTATATGGCTTCTAAAATGGATTTAGATGAAGGGGATGCCGTTGATTTAGCAATTGAAGCATCTCAGGAAAAAGCTGGTATTAAAGAAAATAAAGATAAAATGAACGAAGTAAGAATTGACAGAGAAGTAGCTGGGCGTATTGAAGGTTTGCTTAACATACCAATGAAACAAAAATTCTTAGATGCTGGTATGGACTTAATTCAAGACTTATTAGAAGATGAACCATTCTTTATCTCAGATGTAATTGAACACTTAGCAACTGAATTAGAAAAATACTATGATGGTTTCCTGGATCAAGGTGATAGATTAGCGGATATGGGTGGTATAGAACAAGAAGAATTTACAGCTATTGATGAAGAAGACTCAATTGAAGAAGGTAATGAAGTAGATTTTATTAGAGCCCTTAAAGTTGATGCTAATGGAACTAGCCTAGAAATTAAATCATATTTAGAATCATTAAAAAGATCAGGTGATAAGTTTGATAGTGTAGATGATTATGTTGAAGATTTTAAAAATTATGTAGCTGATAAAGCATTACAAGAACATTTTAAAAGATTTAAGTAAAAATAAATCAAAATAAATTAAAGATAATGCGCGTTCCATTTGGAAACGCGCATTTTTTTTCGTATATTCACGTGTTCGAATGGTTCGGGCAATTAAAAATAATAAAGGTTATATTATGAAAACATTTGACGATTTAAAATTTACAAAACATAAAGTTACTAAAAAAGCTATTATGGCATCACTTGAACTTAAACCTAATGTATTTATTTCAGTGGTTGCAGGTGAGGGAATGTACAGCACATCTAAAAAAGGTGTTAGAGCCGAATGTACTAAAGTTGAAGATGCTTCTTCATTTGAAGTTGCTATTATAGATGAAAATTTGCCTGATGATGAGCAGCAGTGGGATGTTAATGGTTGGCAAACGAGAGAAGACATTAATAAATTAATAATTGAGAACTCATGAGTAAAGAAAAAAGATACGTAGTAAAAATGGAAATGTATGTCTATGCTGAAAATGATTATATGGCTAAGAAACGAGCCAATGATCTAAAGCTATCAATTGAAAACAGACGTCATTCCGATTGTATAGAGATAGTAGAAATGGGTGAACAACCATTTGCTAGTTTTGAATACCGAAAAATAGATGATCCTAAGTTTTATCCTAAAGGTTTGTCTAACGAACCATTACCATTTTAATATGGAAGATAATTGGTGCCATTATTCAGGAATGCCTTCCCCTAAATCATACATTGAGGAAGCTCATACAGGGATAAAAGCAGGAGATTGGATATTATATAATGATAAACGTAAGAAATGCTTTGGTATACACCATAATGGTAATATTTTAATAAAAATGAATGGTATTTTAGTACAAGTAAATAAAATCAATTGTAGGTCTTATGACTAAAAATAAAGTTTTAAATATAATTAATGAAGTTTATCCTAAAATTAAAAAATACTATGGATATTCTAATTACCATAATTGCTTTCCGGATGTAGATTTACACCATAATATCTATATAAGATTAACGGGTGAAAAATTTGATGGAAAATTTTATAGTGAAGAAGTAGAATGTAATCCTGATGCTGAATTTGATAGACAAGATAATACCATTATATTATATTGGCCTAAAATGAAAAGTAAAAAATTAATTATACAAACTTTAATTCATGAGTACCAACATTATTTACAGTCTCCTTTATGGATGAAAAGGTATTATTCAATGGGTTATGAGTATCAAAACCATCCTTACGAACTAGCAGCAACTAAAGAAGAAAAAAATTGGAAGATATTTGCGTAAAAATTTGGATACCCCGGATAGAGTTCGTATATTCACCACGTTGATGCAGTTAAGTATCACGTTAAAACAATAAAGGTTATGTCAGAAGCAATTCAATTAGATTTATTTCACGGAAAAGTATTAACAACTGAGCAGGAACAAGAAATTTCTACTTTTAAGAAATGGCAAGGTGAAAGAGCAGTTAATAGTCAAAATGATGTTAATAGAATAATGTTATTACTTGATGAAGCAGGTTTTGTCCAAGGTAAAGATTACGAATGTAATTTTGAAATTCATGAAGTTACTAAAGAAAAAGAGTTTGGTAATTCATATAATAATACAAATTATGAACATGAAGTTACTTATTTGAATGCTGTAGGTGGTGTTTATCTTAAAGTTAATACTATTAAAGATGGTGAAATAAAAGAATATAAAGCTTCAATTAATAGAGAAGGTAATAAATTAATGTGTACTAGTATTACTTCACAGTATAGATATTATAAGCCAAGTTCATTATATGTTAAACTTTATGAGTATAATGAGAGTAAAGTAAACCAACTTAAAATCAAAAATAAGCAAAGTATTGCTTTAGATACTATAGTTAAAAAATATCAAACATTATATCCTGAAGCTACAGTTACTATTAGTTCTGATTATTATAGACATAGAGGTAATTATACAGATTTTCCAATTGTTAAAGTTTTATTCAAATCAGGTAGTTGGGTTCAATTCCAATTAGGTTATGGTAGTGAAATGGATAAAGAAAGATTTCATAAAAAATATGATGCTCAAACAGAAACTGTTGAGAATTTATTAGAAAGATTTAATAATCAAAAAACTAAATAAATAAGTTATGAAAGTTAAAAAACAAGTTTTACATAATTGCTTGGATAAAGCAAAAGAATTTATTAGATTAGGGGAACGAGACAAAGCCCGAGATTATTGTGATATGGGTATAGCCTATGTTACAGATAAAAAAATTAATGAGGATATGGAAGGGAATGATTTAATTGAAGACGTTAAAATTAACTTATGGCTAGAACGTTTTTGGATGTTTTTAGAAAATAAAAATTTATTATTATAAAATGGATTTAAACAAATTTTTTATTGGAGTGTTTTGGTTTTTATTAGGACACATATTCGTTTTCTTCCAGTTAAATGGGCAATTTAAATGGGATTGGTTTAAAAACAATGAAATAATAGTTGCATCCTCTGGTTTAATTATATCCTTCTTTTATATATGGGGAACCAAATATACAGTAGAAGGATTTAATGGATTACTTTGGCCTGCTAGATTTATAGGGTTTAGTATTGGAATGATAGTTTACGCCTTAGGTGTTAGTTACTTTTTTAAAGAAGGTATTTCTAATAAAACATTTATCAGTTTAGTGTTATGTATTATTTTAGTCTTAGTGCAAGTATTATGGAAAACAAAATGAAATATTACGGTAAATCAAAAAAACAAATAGAATCATCTAATAAGGGATGTTTCTTTAGTGGTATAGGATTATTACTTATAGTAATATATTTAATCATAGATAAAACATTATGATAAAATTTAAAAGTTGGTGGAGTAAAATATTAAGACAAATGGTTAGAGATAGACGTCTTAAACCAATTGAAAGATTAGCTACAAGATTTGGTTATATGGGTGTAGGGTTTTTAATAGCAGGGCAATGGACTGTAGAACCTATATTATTTATAATGGGATTTTGTTGTGTATTGGTTCAAGTTGTAACTCGTAGACAATGGAATCTAGTTTTATTGCAATTAAATGGGCTTATTGCCTGGACTATTCATTTTTTAAAAACTTTCTTATGACGAATCAAGATAAATTAGATGCTATTAGATCATTAAGCAGAATGATTATTGAACTTAAAAAAAAACCAAGTATTAAGAGTAAAAAAACAATACAACAACTCCAACAAAAATTAGATGAATTATCACTTTAGTTTTAAAATTGATTTACATGGAATGCCTTTAAATAGAGCTATAGATAAAGCAGAATCAGTTTTAATTGAAGCTTCATTTGATAAGAATATGCAAGTAGAAATTATTACAGGCAAATCAGGTAATATGAAAGAACGTATTATTGAAGAAGTAATTAAACCATTTAAATTTGATTATTACATCCCATCTCATAATACAGGAATGATAATTGTAACTCAGGATTATGAATTATAATATAATATATAAGGATAATTTAGCATTTGAGATAGTTAAAGAAATTAGTGCTCATATGTTTCAAAACAGTGATGGTAGTATTAATCAGCAAGTGCTAGGAATGTATGTTCATGATTATGGTGGTGATAGAGTATTACAACGTGAAGGTAAATTTTTAATTTGTAAAACAATAGAAGAGGCACAAATATTATGAGTGGAGAAGAAATTATAAAAAGACTTAAAGTTATTAAACAAGACGTTTGGAACGTTGACTTAAAAGATGCTAATATAAAAATTGATTATCTAATTGATGATATATTCATGTATAAAAACAACAGTTTATGAGTAAAGAATGGAAATGGATGGATGATGAATTTCTAGAACAAGGAGTCGATGATGTTATATCAACAGGAACAGAAAGTGGAGCAGTAGAAGATTAGTTATGAGAAAAAAAAGAGAATATAGAGGTTGTGAATGGGAAAGTCCAATATTTAGAGAAATAATGAGAGAAAAGCGGGACAATAGTAGATTACATTCCACAATGAGCATGCCAATTAATGAATATAAAACAAAAAGAGGCAAACGAAGCTTTCTACAACACATAAACAATAATTAATACGTATATACACTATAAATATGAGTTGTAATAAACATGATGTTGAAGAAGAATATGTATTTGAATTTGGAGGCAAACGATATGAATGCATAGGTGAGGATAGGGAATTTGATATTAGACAATTCAGATTTGCTATTGAGGATAAACAATGGACAACAGTGAAAAATAGAATAACAAATCAGCTTAAATGGGGGCCAAATATAAGGGAAGTGTAAGTGGGGATAATAATATTAAAATAAATAATCCTTCAGATAAGATATGGACTTGCAATTGTGGGGCATGGAATGCTTATTATAGGAATAAATGTGGTGCTTGTGATGGAGAAAAAAAGTAAAAAACATTGTGTTTGGTGTGGCAAACCAACAATTATGGAACCTATGAAAGTTGCAGATATTCCGATATTGGAGTTTATGGAGGAGAAAATTAATGCTTATGGTAGGGAAAGGATATGGGGCAAGTATGGTGATTGGTCAATGGAGGATTTGGATTCGGATTTTGAAGCCGAATTATTGGTGTATGATGAGATGTTATGTTCTATATCAAAAAAAATAGTGTGTATTAATTGTTTAAAAACGGATGATGAATTGTGGAAGAGATATTATAGTGATTCAGACGAGGATATGAATATAGAATTTATACCAGAATAATAATAAATAATTATAAGCAAAATTCTAACAATAATTTTTAAAATATGAAATCAAAAATCTATAGACTGGAATACATTGAATTATTAGATAATGAAGTAGAGAGGGAAGGATCAATGATTATAAAAACAAAAGATATTGAGTGGACGGTAGCTCAATTTTCGAGGAATAGGAATATAATAAAAATGGAGATTATACAAAAACAATAATAATTTAAACATTAAAGCTATTTAAATAATAATTTAAACATTGAAGCTATTTAA
>Ga0206131_10007497_pt1 | contig 10924 bp, 2 predicted proteins | sample Helgoland_Spring_FD_148636 | JGI IMG/M metagenome (GOLD analysis project Ga0206131, IMG submission 148636) | Pelagic subsurface seawater microbial communities from Kabeltonne, Helgoland, North Sea - Helgoland_Spring_Bloom_20160517_1 | ecosystem: Environmental > Aquatic > Marine > Epipelagic ... | reverse complement strand
ATTAGCTGCTAATGCTTGTCTTCCTTTTGTAGTTAAGATAGCATCTACTGTAATGACGCTGTTATTTAAATATCCCATTTTTGTTTTTTATATAAGTGTTGTTATATGTTATAAATATGTTACTCTATTAGTTTCTTATCCCTTAAATCAATTATTACTTCATCAGGGTTCAAATCAATTAGTTCTGTTGGGAACTCAGGAAATATTATACCTGAGGGTGTATTATCCGCTTTTGTTAAAGGTTTATAAATAGTTACTATACTACCTGATTGTGATGAGGTAGAAAGTGAACCAGTAGCTACAGCTCCAGTAGCATTTCCTTCATTAACAAGATCAACATTAGTGGAAGGTATAAACTCTTTAGTAACAGGCAAAGCACCATATGGAAATTCTCTATTAATTAATATAGTATTAGGTGAATATGTGTTTCTTCTTAATAAAAAGAAATCTATATTAACTGAACGATCTACTACACCATCTAATGTTAACTGTAATTGTCCACTATTTTCTTCTGGTGTTAGATAATTTAAAATTTTATAAGAAAATGATTCATTATTTTGAAATCTTATCTCATCATAGTCACTACCTCCTTCATTATTTATTTCTCCTGGTTTTATAACAGACCAAGGTATACCTGTGAATGGGAAAGCAGAATCAGCTGGTTCTAATCCTCCAGGAAATCTATCATTTGCTGATGCTGTATAATTTAATTCTCCCATAATATCACCAGTGCCATATGAAGCATTTCCTATATTGGATACTAATGTAAGAGTAGTTAAATCTGTATTAGGTTCATCATCTGGGTTTGAATATTTAAATTCCCAAAATGGTGCAATAAAATTGTTTTCATCAGTAAATGGATCATAAGTCAAAGGTACAGAAGGAGTTTTAGTACCTTGAATAAACATTTGAATAAAAGGTCCATTAATTGGTGGATTAATTACTACACTTGTACCTCCAGAATAAGCATAGGGTGCATTAGTAGGATTCCAATAATTTACTGGAGAAATTCCTGATTGACCTGATCCAACTGAGGTATAGTTTTGGGTAACTTCCCACCTATACCTTCTATTGGCTATTAAAGGTGTATTAGTTGAGGATTTTATTTTTATTATAAATGTAGCGTATATGGCATTAGTAGGGTTAACATCATTACTTCTTTCACTTTGTTTAGAAGAAATTCCAAAATCTCCTAATTGTTGTAATGCAGCATCTAAATCATAAGGTAATACATTAATTTGTATACCTTTATTTGTACCAGTTAAAAATTGGACACTTTTTATTCCATTACTACCATTTATATCAAATAAATTTAAAGTTTTATTAGTATTTTGACCATAGTTTATAGATAATGTAGCTTCTAAATCACTTCTAAAAAGAGTTTCATTAGTCCATTCAAGGGGATCATAAGGAAAAGTAGTGTTTTTAGTATCAGAATATTTTAATTGTATTACTATACTACCAACTGAACCCCCTGAATCTTTACCATCAAAAGAAGTATTACTACCAAAATTATTTGTTCGGATAAGTGATGGTGGGGTAGAAGGAAATTGAGCCTCTAAGTTAATAGTATAATTATCAGATAACTGATTGCCCTGAGGTTGAAGAGATGATCTACCAGGAGTAACATTCTGACAATTATCATTATCACATGCAAATTGATCTGTATTAAAAAATACTTCTCCAGGTAAAGCATAGGTTGGAAGTGGAGTTGGTGTTCCAGATGCAGTTATAATAGAAGATGAAGCATATACTGTAGGAGCAGATCCTCCGGGATTACTACCTGAGAAACCATATCTAGCCCCATAATTAACTGTATAATCAGTTTTTATAGGATTAGCAGAACCACTTACTAAGTTAGGTAAAGATATTTGTATTTCATCCTTAATTGTACTATAAGGAGCACCCTCTATACCCATACTATAATTTACAAATTCATCATCATTAGAAGGTACATTATATGTATCTGACCCTAATGGAATCCATGTTGAGAATGTTGTGGCTCCTGTTTGAGAATACAAATATGGAGAAGGTAGTTTTGTTACTTCATACACAGATTGTATATTATTTAAAATATCATATTGGGTTGAACCTGAAATTTGATTTATACCTACCCTAGCTACCCCACCTGCTTGCCAGCTACCTTGTATATCAAAAGCTGTATAGGGGGAGAGATTAGGTTGTTTAGGATCTCCACCTTCATTAATTAAATATTTTACATTAAATAAAGTTTTATTATTAATAACAGGATATAAATCTACAACTTGATCACAATAAGCAAAATATGCTGTTTTATAATCAATAACAGGTACTTTTCCAAATCCTCCCTGTAAGCCATTTATAGTATTTACATCCTCAGCTGTTGATTTAGCCCCATTATATCTAGGAATAATAGAAGAGGTTTGAGTATAAAAAGATTCTGGTACTGTAGATTTAATAGCTGTATTATTTTTTATTGCTTTAAAGTTAGATGGATTATATAAACCATAAGTAAAACTTAAAGTTATTTGTAAATCTCTAACAATAGCACTTCCAAAAATAGGTGTTAATACTGATTGTGGTATAGTAAGTAAATCTCCATCTTTATGTCCTCTACCTGGACTACTAACTGTAATACTAAGACCAGCTCCTGAGTCTATAGAGGTAATGTCTAATTCTAAACCTGTTCCTGTACCAGTAGTTGTAATTTGTAATGTACCATTAGGTAAAGGAACTTGACTAACAATAATATTAACTCCATCTGTCATAGCCTTACCAGAAATAAATTCTACTGAAGAAAGATTAGTGGGATTAAATGGTGAAACTCCGCCTGTTGTAGTGCCATTAGTTATTGGCATACTATATATTCCATACCCATTTATATAAGGGGAAAAAGTAGGATTATTATTAAGATCAAACTGTAAATAATCATTACCATTAGGGGTAGGAAATTTAATTTTTTTATCTGTGGAATCTATCCAAATATCAAAAATATTAGTAATAAGTACTGTATTACTATTATCTATAACCCCTCCTGGATAGTATGCATTATTTATTTCAACTATAGTAGAACTAACTTGATTAACATTATTATTAAAATAAAATTGTCCTACAGTGGTAACACCTACACTTGAATTATATATAAAAGAATCAAAAGGGGTGTAAGTAGTTAATGGATTGAATGGAGATTGAGATGATAATAAACTTTGACCCTCTTCTAATAAAAAAGTTTCAGGTATATTATATTCTACCTCTTGTATAAGCGGATTTCTTCTTAAAGTATCCTCTGTAACTATAAGATTATATAGTGGTTGACAATCAACTGCATTTGCAAACCCATCAGTACCACTAAATGCGTTTTCTATGAATACAGGTACTTTACCATCTCCTGTTTCTCCAGCTGAGGGAGTGTTAAACTCTAACTCATATGTTTGTACTACTAATGCTTGTTCTACTGAAGCTGAGTTTGCAGAACCAGATGATACTGATAAAGCAACTGATAGACAATCTTTTAAAGATAATGAATCTTTAGGTATTAAAGTACTCATTGTGACTGCTAAACCTTGATGTATAACAGAAGATGAGAATGATGAGGAAACATAATAATCATCTAATGTAGTTGGTATAGCAGATGGGTAACTACCCGTGTATAATAAAATAGAAGCTGTTTGAAAAGTAGGTTCTCCTCCATCAGTATCAAAACCATAATGAGGTTCATTAGGGGAAATAGAATAAGTTGTATTAGTTTCTCCATATTGAAATCCTGATTCTACTCCTGTCCATGATTTCAAAAACATAGAAACTGTTACTTGAACATCAGATTGTGGTATTTGGTTAAAAATATATAATCCATCAATAGATTCAGATAGTGAAGATGAATATGATATATAAACATCATTTACTCTAGTTGAAAATATATCTTGTACTGTACCAGTAGAGGTAGCAGATGGATTAGTAATAGTATTAGTAAAGTTAGCTACAGGTGTAAAACTTGGAGTTCCAACTAATGCTGTATATGTAACTTTTTTATCTTGTGGTAAATCAAAATATACTGGTGTTAAGAATTCATCAGAAGAGGTATATGTTACTCTAACTGTAGTAGTACTTAAGTTACTAGCTTCATATTCTACAAAATCATCATATTCACAGTATAAACCAAACTGGGAAGCTCCTATAGCTGAAGGAGTTGGTACGTTAAAAATACTACTTGTAAAAGTATATTCCCCATTAGTTAAGTTACCACTTGATACAGGAACAGATGGAAAACCAGTTGCGGTTTGAGTTTGAACTAAGGTTGCTACTACCGCTTGGGTAGAATCTTTAACCTCAATAGTAGCTCCAGATCCTGGAGGTGATGGGAGTGAACCATATCTTGTAAATACATAAGGTTGTACTCCTCTATTTTCATTTTCTACAGTAAAACTTCCACTAAAGGCTACTATACTATTTACTCTTTCTTGAGTACTAACATTACCATTTGAACCCAAAACTCTTTCATCAAATTTATCTGCTATATCTAAAATATTTCCATTATTAAATGGGACATTAGAATATAAAGGAAAACCAGTTGGGGAAAATGGGGAAGAAGAAGTTCCAGAACCTGTTTCAGTTAACATATATGCTTTATATGGTCTGTGAAGGTGTGGATTATATCTATAAGCATTAGCATCCTCAGTATTTGCGGGTTGCCATCCTCTATATACCCATAGTTCTTGATTATCTGCTATAGTTATTTCTGTAGTATCGTTTGCTCCATTTTGAACAAGATATGTAAGATTAGCTCCTAAAGAAGAAATCTTAGCTGTAGTATTACTATTAACTATAGGACTATTCTTAGGAGAGGTTAACAAAGTATTCATACCACTTGTTGTGGATGAACCGGAAACAAATACTTGATTTGTTGTTTCTTTAAAATAATATTCTATTTTGTCTGACATGCTCTATTGTAATAAATAACATAAATTTATACTTTTTTAAGTATTTCTTAATAATATTGTACAAGCTACAGGATCTGTAGGAGTAGCAAGAAAATCATTACTTGCTGATGAATCTAAATCTACAGAATACCATGTGAAAGTCCTACCTTGTGTACTACCAATTCCTGAAGTTGTTGACATTTGGTTAACTAATGTAGCTGAAATTGGGGTTTCATAAAGAGCACCTTGTAAAGGATTTGCATATAGTGCACTAGAAGGATTCGAAAGATCACCATTAAAGAATATTGGGTAAAAATGAGTACCATCACTAATACAAAACATACCATTTCCAAATGCAAATATATCCCTAAGAAATCCTGGGTGAGAACCATTAATACTTGCACCTACTGTTGATGCTTGAAATGAACCAAATGGAGTAATACCTTGTGCATAATTATCTGTACTTATATTCCAAGAGAAATTTGTAAAAGGAGCTCTATTTCCTGATAATCTTACCTTTATATCATATGAATTACTAGTTTGAGTTTGAGGCCCAACAATGATAGAAGTACCTGATGGTACATAGGCTCTAGGATTCCAATCAGTTTCACCTGGTAATTGGAATTCAAAAACAGGTGTTGTAGTATTCCATCCAAAAGGTTCTATTACTATACCTTTAGTCCAACTTGCAACAGTACCTGCACCTAATAATCTGATTTTAGTATCTGCAGCATTACCACCTTGATTAGTATTAGTAAATAGATTATATTGAATAACATCACTAAAAGTTAAACCAGTGGCAGGTACAGCTGCTGGTGGGCTATAAATTGGAAAAATAGGACCTATAGGTACACTTGAGGCTGTTATTGAACCAGTGTATAACTGCAAATCAGTTTGACCTGCATTTCCTACTTGTGATGAATTAACTAAAACTTGAGTAGTAGCTTCTATAGCATTCATAAACCAAGGATATGTACTTGGAGTATATGATGAAATATTAGTTGTATCAGTATCTATTTCTTTTCTTCCTATATTAAAGTTTCCAGTTTCATCTGTATTAAATCCGTCACCAGATGAGGTATAAAAAACATTACCATTAATATCATCTATAAAAAATGTAGCATCATCCCATCCTCTAAGGAAAGATTCAGTTGGGAATGTTGGTACTGGAGGGAAATATCCTTGTGGTACTGATTGGGTTAAGTTAATGGCGGGTGTTACATTTGGATCTCTTCCAGATGCAGTTGCTAACCAATTTAATTGCCCACTTGCTGAAAATGTTAAATCATAAAAACTAGCATCATTAGAACCTACTACATCTGAAGATGGTGGTTGAAAAATTTCTAATAATTGAGCATTGGTAGTAGATGGGTTATTATCATCTTGTGCTGAGATACTAGAAATATACCAAGTTTGAGGACCACTAATAATATTAAATATAAAGTCAAATGCTTGGGTGAGATTAAAAGTAATAAAACTACTATCTTTTATATAAGGCATTATAGCATTTCCACTAATATCTACATCAGATACCTTTATATATTTTACTTTATTAGTAGGCTGTCTAGTTAAAGTATTACTATTAGGTCTAGCAGATATACCAAGACCAGAAGTAGTAGTTACTCCAGCAGCATTTAATACTGCTTCACTAAATTCAAATATACCTCCAGTACCATATTGTCCACCTCCTCCAAAAAGAAAAGATGCTTGGGTTATTTGGTTACTTGCTACTACTAATCTAATAGTTCCACCACTACCAATTCCAGTATATGTAAAAGCTGTAATATCATAATTACCATCAGCAGTTCCAGTTGTGGAATAACTTACACCACCTATTGGTGTGAGAGGATATGGAGTAGTAGATGAAACTTTTACAGGTGCAACTGTATCTGCCCAAAACCAAGCATTTCCTGCTTGTGGTATTTGAGTAGCTAATAAAAAATCTGATTCTAGGAAGGTTAGATTATTAAAGTATTGTATAAAATATTCATAGTTTATATAGTTGTTTTGACCAAAAAATGCACTACAAATATCCTTCATTCCAACAGCAAAATCACTCTGTTGAAACTCTCCATTATAAAACTCTCTTTGATCTATTCTAGGTATTGTATAAGGTCCTTGTCCTGATCCTGTTGTTAAAGATAGTTGATTTGGTAGTTGTGTACCTAAAAGAGTTTGAACAGATTCAGTTAGTTCTTGTACTACTCCAGGGTATATAGAAGCAAATCTAGATGCAGATACTTGAGCTGCAGTTTGTCCACTATATGGTATACCTGAGTAACTTATAGGAGCATTATTTATATTATTAAACTCCTCAAATACTCCCCCTGTTCCTCCTTCATACAAATAAATAGAAGAACCACTTATTGTAGAATATTGAGGGTATGAACTAGATGAGTTTGGTAGTTGAAAATCCCTTGGTAGAGATCTTACTGTTCCTGATAATGATAAATCTTTTTGTACTTGGGGTACTACTGTTGAATAAGGATCAGAAGGAGAACCTGTATAATAAGTTGACATAGTTGTAGCTATATCAACTGGGGGTGGTGCCAATCTGTTTCTTTCTAATAAGTTTTGCTTTATTACTACACCTGATGTTAAAGTTGTATTAGCAGGAGTAAAATCTTTGATCATTTTAAATAATGAGTTATCAAAGAACTTTATTAACCTAATAAAATCATTTACATCATAACTTGATATATATTTTTTAAAATATTCATCTCTTAAAGCATCTAAATCAGGGTAAGTATAACTAGATTCGGATACTTGTCTAGGATCTCCTATATAATCTCCTATATTAAATGCTCCTACTTGGGCTATAATATCATCATTTATTTGGTCAGTAGGTGAAAAAGCTACTTCTAAATAATCTATACTATGTTCACTACTACTTACAAATACATTTTGTTGAATAGATCTAAAAGCAGATAAAGTATCTCCCTCAGGAAGTACTTCATTTGTTATTTGGATTTTATCTGTAATCTTATTTTTTATACCTCCTGGTTGTTGATTAAAATATATTTCTTCTTTATTTTCAATCCAGTTATTACTACTAGTATAAAAAGTATTTATGTCAACTGAAGATCCTCCATCAAAACCAAGAAATGATGCTGTTGGTTCCCAACTACCAGTTGTTTTAGGATGTATTGAAACATTACTACCTGTATCTAATAAAGCACCTAAACTAGCTCTAAATGCTAACTCCTCAGGAGTTGAGTTTATTGTATTTCCTTGTACTGAAAATGGACTTAATACATAATCAAAAAATACACTTTCACTTATATGGTTTCTCCAATATCTTATTTCTTGTAAAGAACCTGTTACTGGTGTGTAAGCTATTCCATCTAAAGCAACACTAGTTGGATGTGGAAATGATGATGTATCTGCTGAAGACCAATATTGAGTATTAGTTGTTAGAGAAGAAGTTTCATAAAATCCTACTTCTCCATTTATTTCATTAGCAGCACTTAAAATAACATTAGGTGAGTCACCATTTTCATCAACATTCACTTGTATAGACCACCATCCTTCATCAAAGAAAGGTAAAAATACACTAGCTGTAGTATTAACATCAGTTGAACCCATGGGCCAAAATGTTAATGTACCATAGTTTTTGTTTAAAGCGGGAACTGATCCTGAATATGAATCTACATCTAATCCTGTACCTTGATAATCTAAAGTTATTACTGATACGTTTTCATCTCCAGCCCAAAGATTATAATAAGTGGGTGAAGAAGGAATACCAGCAGATTTAAATCTAAACTGCAGTGAATGAGGATAGTTAAAGGGAGGTGCGTTACCTGGATCTTTAAGTATAAAAGATGATGAAACATAACTTGTACCATCTAAATGGAAAGCATAGTTAAACTGATCTTGTGCATAATCCCAATCTTGATCTGTTTGTCTATCTTGACCCCCATACTCATTTATTCTTAATATTGTATCAGGCACACCATATGAGGTTATTAAAGCTCTTAAACCAGCTATTGTACCTTTAGTTTTTAGTAAATAAGGTAAGTTATGGTAAATCCGTTTATATAACCGCTTGTTTACATCGTCTAATGGAACTATGTCATTTGAGGCAGATATTTCATTATCTACCAGTTCTAACCCAGAAGCTGCGGGATAACTGGTGGTCATGTCCGGGAAAGGGAATGCACTACCAGAAGGTGTTAATCCTAAGAAAGCTGTAAATAAATCATCAGCATTAAAGTTATTTGAATATAGTTTTATGCCAAAATTTCTAATAGCATCTGCTACTAAATCTTTTGATATACCATAATCTAATCTGTTATCAGCGTTAAATCTATTAGTTAAATCTTTAGTATATAACCAAACATTATCATATTGTTGAGCAACCATATCAACAAATAACTCATAGTTTCTATTTGCTGAATCGTCTCTTAGATACTCTGGTATTGTATTATACAGATAGTTAGTATTATTTTCATCATAGTTAGATGCTGATAAAGCTTGACCACCATATTTTGCGTTATCAGGATCAGCACTACCTATCCAATCTAATGCTTCAGTACTTCCTGTTGGAAATAAAACATATGGTGGTGTTGTATTTGATTTAGGATAAGAATATTGTGAACCACTATTGTAGTAAAGAAAATATTCATAACCATCAAAGTTATTTTTTATAAAATCTATTTTAGAAGTAAATGTAGCTTTACTTTCACTATAAGCAGGGGAGGAAGGTGTACCCCCTCCTATTGTACCTAACTCTTCTATAGAATTATTATAGGACTCTATTAGTCCTGCCTTATAATAAAAATTTTCTAATCTTGTATTAGCTGAAGAGAAATATATAAAGTTATTATAATCATTATAATCAACACTAATATTAATTTCTTTTCTTTTTAATAAGTTATTTAACTGTGAGAATGAACTAGTTAAATCAGTATTTACTAAATCATTATAGTTAAAAGTTTGAGTACTTTCTCCTGTTTCTTGAGTTACCTCTATACTGTAGTTTGGACCTTTAATAAACTGGAAATCGTTAGGTACGAACTCAACCTCAGGGAATTCTACATTATAAGCTTGTGAAACAGATATTTCCTCTACAACCCATAAAGTTGATTTTAAACTAAACTGTGGTGGTAAAGGTTCATATAGTTTAATTAATAATGAAGGTTCAACTTCAGTTTCAGTATCTAATCTTAAGTTATTAGATATAACTTGTTGGTCATTACCAAAGTTAAGAAGAAAATCTACAAAATAATCAGCCTCTTCTCTATATTGGATAAAATCATTACTTGAAGATACTATTAACTCATCTGATATTGTATTACTTTTTAATCTTACTTCTGTTCTATCAGAACTTATCTCACTAATATAATAGTTTAAAGTAATATCAGAAGCTAATCTTCTTCTATAAAAGTTATAAGTTGAAAAATATGAACCATAATCATATCCTATTTCCTCTAAATCTTTAGATGGGTATAGAATAGTATCTCCTTCTAATACACTAAAAGTAGTTACAGAAACCGCTTTTGTAGGAGGTAAAGGAAATATTAGGTTTTGGTTATTATCATAGGCATAATACTCTATATAATCTATGGATGAAGTAAAAGCTGTATCAACCCTTGATGATGATATAAGAATATTATCCTGTTCAGTATATTGCTGAAACTCAAACGTAGTTGGGTTAACTTGAGATATATTTATTTTATCGTTCTCCATACTAATACATATTTCTATATCAATCTTTTCTTATTAAGTATTAGAGATGGGTATTTTTCGACACTTTCTTGAATAATAAACTTTTCTAACTCTAAACCCTCTTCTTTATTATAATCATCAAACTTATAAATAACTTTAAACTCCCACTCTTCAATATTAGGATATTGATTAAAGTGTTCTTGTAATCCTTTACTATTATTTACCCCTCTTTTTAAACGATTAAAGTGACAAGTTTTTCTCATATGAAGTTTTCCTTCACCTATATAATATTTTTGAGTTGGAAGATGAGTTAAAAAATAAACTCCATATCCTTCACTCATATTAAGTTTAACCATATAGTT
>Ga0206131_10007496_pt1 | contig 10924 bp, 10 predicted proteins | sample Helgoland_Spring_FD_148636 | JGI IMG/M metagenome (GOLD analysis project Ga0206131, IMG submission 148636) | Pelagic subsurface seawater microbial communities from Kabeltonne, Helgoland, North Sea - Helgoland_Spring_Bloom_20160517_1 | ecosystem: Environmental > Aquatic > Marine > Epipelagic ... | reverse complement strand
GCTTTTTCAGCACACTGAGGATAGATTGGACCATTATTACCTAGAATACCTACTTGATAGCCATGAATCGAAGCCCACCCACAAACCATTGTTGGGCCATATAAAGGTTTAAAATCCTCAAACTTAGAACCATCTGCAATTCTTGCAATAATTTCTCTAATATCAAGAGGAGATTTTAAATCTTCGCTAATTAGCCCAAGTAACTCATCTTTACTATATGCAGGTTCAGAAGAAATTTTAGAAGGTTTTTTACCACTTTTGCTCCAATTTAAATGAGACACAACTTCTCTACATATCCTTAATGCATCCATTTCATCTTCCGCAAGATAATCAGAGAGCCCTGAGATTTCTGAATGCATTTGTGCACCACCAAGCGTTTCGGCATCAGAAACCTCTCCGGTCGCAGCCATTACTAGCGGAGGCCCAGCAAGAAATACTTGAGATTGATCTTTTATAAAAATATTATAATCAGACATGCCTGGTTGATATGCTCCACCGGCAGTTGAAGAACCAAAAACAATCGATATTACAGGTATTTTTAGTTTTGAAAGCTCAGTCATTTCATAAAAAAACCTTCCAGTCGCAGCAAAGTGATCCTGCTGGAGTGTTGGAGAGATTGGATCTTGTCCACTTTTACTTCCTGTCCCCATGCTTAGGTCACCCCCGGCTGATTCAACAAAACTTATGAAAGGTATTTTGTTGTCTCTTGATATTTCAATAGCCCTTCGCCATTTTTCTCCAGCATATACAGTCATAGCTCCTGCTTTTACTGAAGGATCATTGCCAAATATTACACATTCAACTCCTGCAATAAGACCAATGCCTGAAACACATCCGCCGCCTACGGTATAGTCAGTGCCATATGCAGCAAGTGGACTAATTTCAAGAAAAGGGCTGTCGTCATCAAGAACATTCATAATTCTTTGTCGAATTGGCATCTTTCCTCTTTTAGCTAATCTTTCATGGTGATAAGCTCCACCACCTAATTCTGCTTGATCAAGAAGATCGTCTATAAAATTGAGCTTTTCAATCATTAACTCTTTATTTTTTTTAAAATCTTCAGAATTAATATTAAGATTACTTCTTATTTTTTGTGCGATATTTTGTGAATGCATATGTTTTTATTAATTAAAACTTTCTAAATGGTAATATAATATAGTTAATATTACCAATTAAAAACAGTATTATTATTAGATAAAATATAAATTTAATTATGACAATAAAAATATATAGCTGCGCTGGCTCAAGAGGAATGAGACCAATATGGACTGCAGAAGAGATGGGATTGGATTATGAGGTTGAAATGATGCCATTTCCTCCAAGGTTTCTGCATAAAGATTTTATGGATATAAATATTCTTGGAACAGTCCCTTATTTAATTGATGGCGAGGTTCGCATGACTGAGTCAGTTGCTATGAGCCAGTACATGGTAGATAGGTATGGGCCTTCGGACTTAAAAGTAGCTACAAATGAAGATGATTACGGTGACTATCTCAATTGGTTATCACATTCTGATGCCACATTAACTTTCCCACAAACAGTTTTTTTAAGATATACACTTCAAGAAATAGGAGTAGCTGACAAAGCTGCAGAAGGATACAGGCGATGGTTTATTGCAAGGTTAAAGCTACTAGAACAATCGCTGAATGATAGGGAGTATTTATGTTCAAATAGATTTACGATAGCTGATATATGTGTGAGCTATGCTTTATTTTTAGCCAAAAGTCTTGGAATTGATGAAGCTTTCAAACCAAATATATCAAGATGGACTAGTATGTTATTCGAAAGAAAGGCATTCAAAAAAATTAAGGATTTTTCACATGATGAAGTTAAGTAAATTGAATAAATATTTTTTGCTATTTTTTGTACTCATTTCAATAGTTACTCAAGCAGAGGCAAACGCAAACAAAACTAATCATACACAGTCAATTGTTCTAGGATCGGGTTGTTTTTGGGGTGCTGAAAAGGGCTATGAGCAGATACGAGGAGTCGAAGATGCCGTTTCAGGTTATGCAGATGGAAGGGGTGTTTCACCTAATTACAGATCGATAACACAATTTAAAAATAAATATAATAATAATAATTTTGCCGAAGTTGTAGAAGTAACATTTAATTCAAATGAAATAAGCCTCAGATCAATTATTAAGCACTTTTTTGAGTCGCATGATCCAACACAGTCAAATAGACAAGGAAATGATATTGGCACTCAATACAGATCAACAATTCTTTATAAAAATAATGAAGAGAAGGTGATTATTGAAAGAGTTTTAAATGAGTATCAAGACCTTTTAAACAAGTCTGGATATGGAAAAATTGTTACAAAAGTTAAAAAGCTTGAAAGCTTTTTTGAAGCAGAAAATTATCATCAAGATTATATAAAGAAGAACCCTAATGGATATTGTCCAGATCATTCTACCGGTGTTGTTTTTAACGATGAGCCGCCCAAAGAAATTGATAACTCAAACCTTCTTATTGGAAAACATATCCTAGTTATTGATTCAAAGACATATTGCCCATATTGTGAAAAATTTGATAATGAAGTTCTACAATCATATAAAGGCACTATTCCATTCTCAAAAAGAACTTCAGATCAACTTAACTCTCTTCAAATATCAGCTCCAACTTGGGCTACACCTACAATAATTTTTTTATTAGATGGTAAAGAGGTTTTTGCTAAGCAAGGCTATATGGAACCAATTAATTTTTACAAAGCACTAGGTAAGTTTAAGCTGGGTGAATCAGAAGCCTATGATGTTGCTTTTAATGAGGGAACAGACGCAAGATTTTGCAAAGAATACCAAATTTTTAAGAATACACCTGATGGCATTTTTGTAGACAAGCTTAGCGGCCAACCTTTATTCGATACCAGAGATAGATTCGTTTCAAGATCTGGGTGGCTGTCTTTTACAAAACCAGTTGATGATGCAACATATGAATTGCCGGACAATCGATATGGCATGAAGAGAGTTGAGGTAAGATCTTTATCATCAGATATTCATCTTGGTCATGTTTTTGATGATGGGCCGAATGGAATGCCCAGATACTGTATTAATGCAACAGTTTTAGAGTTTGTCCCCAGAAGCAAGGTTGCTCAACTTTAATTTATTCAAATAGGTTGATTATTCGTTCATAGCCAATTATGAACTCTTCTTTAAATTTTTGAACAGTCTGTCCTGCTGAGATAGTTTCATTTACTAAACCAATTCCCTGACCAACCCAGTATGTGTCTAAGTCTTTAGCCCCTTCATGTCCAAGAGTTGCCTGCTTAGATATTATTGCTAATGCAGGCTCACCAACCATTGTTTGAAGTGGCATTGGCAAAGGTTCTGGTGCATCTTTGGCCTCCCATGCATCAGTCCAGGCAGATTTAAGCTGTCTAGAATGTTTCCCAGTTCTGCTTTTTGATCTGACAGTCTGGCTAGAAGTAGCGTTAACCATTTTCTCTTTAATATTTTCAGACGTTTCTGCCTCAGTAGTTGGAAGAAATACTGATGCACACCAAACACCATCTGCTCCCATTGCCATTATTCCAGCCATTTGCTCGCCAGTTGCAATACCACCAGCAGCTAAAATAGGCACATCTCCATAAGTTGCAATAGCTCTCTTGACCTCAGGTATAAGAACCATGGTAGAAACACTGCCACAATGCCCACCTCCTTCTGTTCCTGAAACAACAAGAATATCTACACCTGCTTGCACTTGTCGAATTGCATGCTCTTTAGCTCCAAGCAAAGCAGCAACTTTTACATTATTTTTCTTACCCATATCTAACATCCACCTAGGCGGTACCCCAAGAGCATTTGCAATAAGCTTAATTGGATGAGAGAAAGCTACTTCTAAAAGTTTTTTAGCACCTTGTTCTTTTAAGTTTTTTCCAAACCTTGAATCAGATCGAATTTCTTTTTCTTTTGAATCTCCTCCGCCTCTAAGAGATTCACCATCAACATCATATTGCTTTAAGACATCTGCTCTAAAATCTCTGTATTCTTGAGGAATCATATTCCTTAAATCCTCAGAGGTCATAGAGGATCCCTTACCCTCAAAATTATTTGGAACTAAGACATCTACACCATATGGTTTTCCATCAATATGATCATCTATCCATTTTAAATCTTGCTCAAGCATTTCTGGCGTATGCCCAACAGCCCCAAGGACACCCATTCCACCTGCTTTAGAAACTGCTACAACAACATCCCTACAATGACTAAATGCAACGAGGGGAAACTCTATTTCAAACATTTCACAGATTGGTGACTTCATTCTCTACTCCACAAAAATTTATTTAACAATCTAAATAATACTTGAGATAGCTAATTTGTAATAGAATAAATCTATGAATAATAAATTTACTACACCAGACTTATGCGATGAATACGGAGATTCCATTCAAGTTGCTTTAGCAAATTATCGGTCATATGGAGCTATTGAAAAGTTTTATGGACAACTTGAAACTGTTAAATGTCCTGATGATAACTCAATTGTAAAAGAGGTACTTGCTGAAAGAGGCTACAAAAAAGTTCTGGTCATAGATGCAGGAAATATTAATTATGCATCAATGATAGGCGATCAGATCGCAAGCAAAGCAGCTGAAAATAAATGGGTAGGAATAATAGTTAATGGTTACGTTAGAGATATAGAAGTGCTTAAAAATATTCCAATTGGAATCCTTGCAAAAGGCTCTGTCCCAAGAAAAACAATAAAAAGAGGATTGGGTGACCGTTCTGCTGATTTATTATTTGACTCTGTAAGTATTAGGTCTGGAAACTGGGTGTATGCTGATTTAAATGGGTGGGTTGTTAGCGATAAAGAATTAATATTTTAATCTTTCAATTTCCCTGTCTTTTTCTTCCCAAATTTCTTCAATCCAATCTTTAAAATCAATTCTATATTGCTTATCAATAGAGTAGTTTTTGTTTTTTAAATGATCTGGAATTTTATACTTTTTGATAAGCACTTTTACGTCTTTCATTTCTCCATTTAGAAAAGACCAAGCACTTCGTTTATTTGATTTATAAATTAACGAGAAGTCGACTAGCGTATCTATATTATCAATTGCTGATATGGCAGTAGCCATTCCTCCAATTTTTGGTTTTAAAAGATTCTTGTATGGAGATTCTTGTAATTTATATTTTTTAGGATTGTTTCGAGTTCCTTCTGCATAGCTAAAAACGGTAGATGGAGACCTTTTAAATCTTCTGCAGGAATCCAAAGTATTTCTATAATCTTCCTGTCTTAGGGCAGGATTTTTTTTCAGATCTTCTTTACTGTGCCTACTCACGAAAGGCATATTAAGTGTTTTATTTGCAAGATATATAAATGGTATCCAAGCAAGCTCCTTTTTCATAAAGAATTTTATCAATGGTATCCTAAAATTACCTGCAGCAAGAATAATAAATATATCAGCCCAAGACTGATGATTTGACATTGCCAGGTACCATTTTGATCTATCAAACTTATTATCATCATAGATTTTTATAGAGTTTTGATGCAACACAAACATAATTACCCTGCAACAATAAACAATAATATCTCCAATAAAATTAGAAATTTTGCTAAGTAATACTTTAAAGGATTTAAAGGGAATCAATGCACGAGGAAGATTCAAGATTGCCAAGGAACCAAACCCAAAGAAAAGAACAGTAACAATTAAAATAAAAGTAATAATACCTACAATTAATTTTTTTATATTGTTAATTGTTCTAATAAGCATACTTGCTCTATATTAGAATCCACTTAGGTTAGCATAACGCTCTTTATGAAAGTTAACACTTCCAAATATTTGCTCAGTAACTCTTGCTCTTTTTAAGAAGAAGCCTAAATCATACTCATCTGTTACACCAATACCACCATGCATCTGAATTGCTTCATTTGAAACAAGGTGAAGCGTGTCACCTGATATAGATTTGGCAAGGCTTGCTAAAACCTGTAACTGGTTTGAATTTTCATCAGCACCCTGCATAGCAGCCATCACTGATGATTTTGTTAATTCTATCTCACAAAACATTTCTGCCGCTCTGTGTTGAAGTGCTTGAAAAGTACCAATCAAAACTCCAAATTGTTTCCTTTCTTTGAGATAATCAATGGTTGTTGAAAAGGCAGCCTCGCAATTGCCAAGCATCTCAGCAGATAGAGCTATTCTTCCAATATCTAGAATATGATCCATAGCTTCGCCGCCTAACTCCTGACTTCCCAGCAATTCATTTGACGAAACAGTGACATCATTTAATTCTATATTTGCATAGTTTCTACTATCAGCCATATCAAGCTTGGTCCTTGTAATTCCATCACTATCACTCTCAAGAATAAATAAGCTTAGTCCAGCCATCTCACCTTTAGAGCCAGATGTTCTGCTCAATACAATAAGAATATCAGCACTTGAACCATCAACAACAAGTTTTTTCACCCCATTAAGAATAAAATTATCACCTGTTTTAATCGCAGTTAATTCAGTTTGTGATATATCGTGATGGCTTGATTCATCAAAGGCTACCGCAGTAGTTATTTCACCATTTGCAATCAAGGGTAAGTATTTAGATTTTTGCTCATCTGTTCCAAATTCTTTAATAGCATAGACTCCCAGAACAGCAGTCGCTAGAAGAGGAGAGGGGGTTAGTGTTTTTCCACACTCTTGAAGGACCACACTCATTCCAGTTATACCAAAATCAGAACCACCATATTCTTCTGGGATCAATATTCCTGCCCAACCAAGCTTTACCATTTCATCCCATATTTCTTTATCCCACAGCAAGGAATCTTTAGTATCTCTTAAATTTCTAAAGTGGTTGATTGGAGTTCTTTCTTCAGCAAAGTTTTTAGCGGTATCTTTTAAAAATTGCTGCTCTTCATTTAATACTAGTTTCATAATTTATCTCTATTAGTTTGTTTAACTAGGAAGACCTAATACTCTTTTTGAAATAACATTCAGCTGGACTTCTGATGTACCGCCTTCAAGAGAGTTACCTTTTGTTCTTAACCATGACCTAGTAAGATTTTTATCTTCCTGATCAAACTCATCACCATCCCATGCAACACCATCTTTTCCCATTGCAGAAATCATTAGCTCGTGTCTTTTTTTATTGTGTTCTGTTCCATAATATTTAAACATAGATGCAACAGCACTTGCTTTTCCTCCTTCATCACCAGCTCTTTTTAAGGTAAGCCCAAATGCATGCTCTTTAATCTTATGATCTGCAACTTCAGTTCTAAAAAAAGAGTTACTAATTTTTCCAGCATTTTCTCCAAAATGTTTCTTTGCAATTGTTACTAAATCTTTCTTACTTCCAGCTGCAGCAGCAAGTCCAAAGTTGGATATAAATGTTCTTTCATGTTGAAGAAGTTTTTTTGCAATTGTCCAACCAGCATCTAACTCCCCAACTATATTGTCTTTTGGCACTTCAACATCATCAAAAAATGTTTCACAAAACGGTGACTTTCCACTAATTAATGTTATTGGTTTGGTAGAAACACCATGCGTTTCCATGTCAATAAGAAGAAAGCTAATACCATCATGCTTTGGTTCAAGAGGACCAGTTCTAACTAGCGCAAATATCCAATCAGCCTTATCAGCATATGATGTCCAAACTTTTTGCCCATTAACTAGAAAATGATCTCCCTTATCTTCTGCTTTTGTTGCCAAGCTAGCCAAGTCAGAGCCAGAACCAGGTTCAGAGTATCCTTGACACCACCTAATTTCACCTTTAATTATTTTTGGAAGATGTTCTTTCTTTTGTTCTTCAGTACCATATTCAAGCAATACAGGGGCAAGCATCCAGATTCCAAAACTTAACAAAGGAGTTTTAGCTCCTATTAAAAATAATTCTTCATTTAAAATTTTAATTTCTTCTTTAGATAAACCACCACCACCATATTCCTTAGGAACTGTAGGCATAGTCCAGCCCTTTGCGCCCATTCTATCAAGCCATACTTTAGACTCAGGATTTTTATACTCTGCCTTTCTTCCTCCCCAAACCTCATCATGTGGAATCTCTGGATCAGCACCAGTTCTCATTGAAGGAGGACAATTATCATCAAGCCATACCTTTACTTCATTTCTAAAATTATCTAAATGTTCCATTTATATTTCCCTATGATTGCTTCTAGTTAGTAGCATTATTATAGAGAAAATAAATTTTTTTTCGAGTGAGAAAATATTTAAAGGAATATAGATTTTTTTTAAAACTTAAAGAATTTTTTGAATTTATGTATTGAGAGTATAATCATTCAATGTTTAAAGAAGTTGGTTTAGTTATAAAGGATTTTGATAGCCCATCTCAAGAGGTTATGTCATCTGTACATGATTTAATTGGTATTTTAACAAAACATTTTCTTAAAGTTTCCTTGGACAAAACAAAAAGCATTTTTGCTGAGGGCTTAGATGTAGACTATTCTGAATTTTCATCCACAGCTGATTTAATTGTTGTAATGGGTGGTGACGGAACTTTGCTTGGAGCAGCAAGAAAATATCACAAGCATGATCTCCCTATTTTAGGCATTAACATGGGCACTGTTGGATTCTTAACTGATGTGACAGTTAAAAATTTTGAGCAAGCAATAATTTCAGTTTTGAATGGAGATTATAAAATTGAAGAAAGAAGTTTAATTAAAGCTACTTTTGATAATAAGGAAATACAGGCTGTCAATGAAATTGTTATTCACTCAGGTTCGTATGCTCAATTAATGAGGTATAAATTAAACATTAATAATAAAGTTGTATATGAAAAAAGATCAGACGGACTAATAATATCTACTACTACAGGTTCAACAGCATATGCCTTATCTGCAGGAGGGCCAATTATTCATCCCAATCTAGATGTTTGGACAGTTCTTCCGATGCTATCACAAAGCCTCTCATCTAGACCGTTTGTAATCTCATCAAATGAATTATTAAGTGTAAATATTTTAGAGGGATCTTCAAAACAAGGAAAAATATGTGCAGATGGACAAGATGATATTGATGTTTCATATATGAGCGATATACAAATTTCAAAAATAGACAAGCCATTAAAGTTAATCCATTTACATAATAATGATTTTTTTGAAGCATGTAGAGAAAAGCTTGGATGGAGTCTGGATATTTCTAATCCGAGTTAATATTTGAAAAATATAAGATTTCACTTAGGTTTTATTTCTTTAGCGATATTGGTTACTTGCCTCTATCTTTTTGCTCCAATAATGTTATTTATAGAACCATTGTTATTTCTAAAAGCTGAATTAACTGGAGCCTACTCAAACTATTTAATATTCAGTTCTTTCGAAGATACTTACTATAAAGGAAATGAATGGTGGAGACTTATTACGCCAATATTCATTCATTTTTCTATAACTCATTTAGTATTTAATTGCTTATGGATATTTGTTTTAGGTCAACAAATAGAGCTTAAAGATGGAAAAATAGTTTTTGTCTTACTTATACTAATATCTGCGGTAATAGGTAATTATGCTCAGTTTCTTGATCAAGGCGCCCATCTTTTTGGTGGCCTATCAGGCTGTGTATATGGGCTTTTTGGATATGCAATGATAATTGAATTTCAAGAACAAAAGATTAGATATGGACTCCCACCTTCAATATACATATTCATGCTTGCTTGGCTTGTAATGGGCTTTGCAGGAGTTCTTAAATTATTTGGTTTTGGAGAAATTGCTAATTTTGCTCACTTGGGGGGCTTAGCCTCTGGTGTATTTTTTGGTATGCTTTTAATTATGTTTAATAAAATTACATTTCTTCGATGATTAAAATTAAGAAAGCTGTTCTACCAGTTGCTGGATTTGGTACAAGATTTCTTCCAGCCACCAAGGCCATACCAAAAGAAATGCTAACAATCATAGACAAGCCTCTTATTGAGTATGCTGTTGAGGAAGCAATTTCTGCTGGTGCAGAAGAAATAATTTTTATTACAAGTCATACAAAACCTTCCATTGAAAAACATTTTTCAGAAGCTCCAGAGTTAGAGAAGAGACTTAAAGATAGTGGGAAACTTGAGTTACTAAAAAAAATTCAACCTGAAAAATTGAGAAATATTAAGTTTACTTACATAGACCAACCTGAACAAAAGGGACTTGGACAAGCTATCTTACTCGCTGAGAGCGCAGTCGGTTCAGATGTTTTTTCTGTTTTACTGCCAGATGATTTATTTCTATCAACACCATCATGTCTCCAGCAAATTCTTGGTTCTTACTCAAGAAATCTGCAATCAACTATCGCAGTAAATAAAATTGATAAAGAGAATATTCATAAGTATGGAGTTATTGACCCTGGAAATAATAAATTAGATGAGAGCAAAACAGTTAAAATTAGCAACATTGTAGAAAAGCCAAATGCTGCAGATGCTCCATCAGATATAGCGGTAGCGGGAAGATATATTTTTAATGCCTCTATATTTGAATGCATAAAGAAAGTTCAAGCAGATAGTTCTGGAGAAATTCAAATTACCGATGCCATCAAGCTCTTAATAGAAATTGAAGATGTCCAGGCTAAAATTTTTGAAGGTGATAAGTATGATTGTGGAAGCAAGGAGGGCTATCTTGATGCCACAATTGCCGTAGCAATGAAAGATCCTTATTTTTCTGATAAGATCAAAAAAATTATCACAGACAAGCTTTGAAGTTAGCATTATTATTACTACAAAAACTACCAGAAGAGATCTCTCATTCTCTTGCGCTCAATGGGTTAAATATTCTTTACAACCTTAAGGTTTTAAGTTTATTTATAAAAAACCCCAAGAATAATGAATTTCAACTTTTAGGTATGAAATTTAAAAATAGATTAGGAACCGCGGCCGGGTTAGATAAAAATGGAGACTATATAAACTCCTTGGGTTCACTTGGATTTGGGTTCTTAGAAGTTGGAACAGTTACGCCTTTGCCTCAATCAGGAAATGAAAAGCCTAGGCTCTTTAGAATTTTTGATGAAAAAGCAATTATTAAT
>Ga0206131_10007492_pt1 | contig 10927 bp, 8 predicted proteins | sample Helgoland_Spring_FD_148636 | JGI IMG/M metagenome (GOLD analysis project Ga0206131, IMG submission 148636) | Pelagic subsurface seawater microbial communities from Kabeltonne, Helgoland, North Sea - Helgoland_Spring_Bloom_20160517_1 | ecosystem: Environmental > Aquatic > Marine > Epipelagic ... | reverse complement strand
ACCAGTTCCGATGCCCGTGACACCGTTCACCAATACCATACAGACAATGGGGACGAACACACCTGGTTCCACCTCATACCCGTCGACTACGCTGCGTGTATACACGGGGTTGTCGTCTCGGGGGTAGGCGAGGGAGACCCACGATTCAAGTGCAGTGGTAATGTAACGCGGAGCCGCCGCGTCTTTGCCACCGCTCTTGCGGGTCCCAAACTGCCCGCCACGCGTGCAGAACGGTAAGTTGTTACTACCGGGGAAATTTTGTGCCGTGTTGATGATCGCTTTTGAGATGTTTTCTTCACCCGAATGATAATGGGTAAAGTTCGCGGTGATGCCCGCCAACTGTGCCACCTTGATGTCTTTGGGGAACTTTTTCATCATCAAGGTCCATAGAATTTTCCGTTGTACGGTTTTCAATCCGTCGCTGCCGTCGGCAATCTTCCGGTCGTTGTCTGCGCGTACGTACATGGAAAAGGGTCCATGGACAAAATCATCGCACGTCACGCCGTCGTTGACCTGCGGCGGCAACGCGGAGAGTTGCTTGCGAAACGTAGTATCGGAACCAAAGGCGCGTTCCAAGAGTGCAAAATCCCCGGTCACGGGAAACACGTAACGGTCGAGATGGCGAAAGTATTCCTTGCCTTCTGCGCTCGTCGAACTACCCAGTCCCTTATAGTACTTACGGTGAAAGTTCGGGTGCGTTTTGCCGTATTCGATTGCACTCGCCTCGTCGAAGAACTCTTTGACCATCGTCTTACCACGGAAGAATTTCACCAAGGGTGTTTTCATCACTTTGATAAAACCGGGTACAGTGAGCAGCTCTTTCCAATGCGACCCAAAGATGGACATGACCAGCCCACGGATGTGAAACCCATCCACGTCTTGGTCTGCCATAATGATAATCGATCCGTACCGTAAATCCTTCGTCGACGTGTATTTCACACCGTGCTTCAACCCCAAAATCTTAATCACGTTCTGGATGATTTTGTTCTCCGACCACTGTTTTGGTGTCGACTTGTACCCGTTCAAGATCTTCCCGCGGAGCGGGTAGTACCCAAACAAACGACGGTCCACTTCGGAGCTCCCAGCCAGTGCTAATGCCAGCGCACTGTTCCCTTCGGTCAAGACCAGACTGCAGTTCTTCGACTGTTGACCGCCGGCGAATTTAGCGTCTTCCAGGTATAAAATGCTCATGTACCGCACTTTCTTGCCATCGTTCTTCTTCATCTTTCGTCCATCCTTCTCCTCCTTGATCGCCTTGAGACGCTCGATCAAGGGTCCGTGTAACAGTTTCTTTTTCAACGGTCCGGTGATCACAAACTTGCTGCTGAACGATTTAATCGGGAGGGTGAGCTTTTCCTTACCCTGTGAGTTGAACGTGGGGTTGACCAAGTAGCACTTGACCACTAGGCGTAGTTGCTTTTCGATGTCTTTCTTCGCCAATCCCAATCGTTTGACCACCTGACTCTCTAAGAGCACCTTTGATATTTCTTCCTTGACATGCCGTACGTGCTCGCCATCCTCTCGTGTCCATACGTTGTTGACAAACGAGACGTTCTTGTTCTCATCCGCGTCTCGGTCGGTCAACGAGACCGCCACGGACCAGTTCTTCTTCGACGATATGAACAGTGGGTCGGTACCCAACTGTTGTCGGCTGTATGATTCGAACGAGTCGATGGTCAACGGGGTGCCGTTGAATGTCACCTTCACACCCTCGCAACACGCGGCAAGGTCAAACGCGCGCCGTTGCATCAATTGGAACACGCCGTCCGGGATACACGTTAACGGCGTCCCATCGATGCTGAAACGCGCCAAATCCAGCTCAAAGGTTACCTGTGTCCACGGTTGTTTGGGGGTACACTCTTCAATGTACACTTTACCGGCGTTGCGCATGTTGTTGGTGTACGTCTGCTTGAAACACCGCCCTTTGGTATCGCAGCATTCCACGGTCGATGTATGAGAGAAGATCGATCCCAACTTGATGCCCACGCCATTGCGACCACCGCTGGTACGTTCCACGTCGTCGTCGTAATTACTGCCCGCGAATAAACGAAAGAATACAAGTTCAGGCAGGAATATCTTCTTACCCGTCAACGGATCCTTCTTGTCGTGCTTTTTCACAGGAACGCTCTTACCGTTGTTCCACACGCGGACAATACCCCGTGCTTGTTCCACGACGATGCGTATCTCCGTGGTACCGTCGCCTCGTTGGAAACAATCCGCAGAGTTCGTCACCGCTTCGTCGAAAATCTTGTACAATGCAGGTATAACGTCGACGTGACACACTTCGCCACCCGCGACAATCCCCCATTTTTCGGACGTCTTTTGCCCCGCAAATGTCTCCGTGCGTAGCAATACCATTTCGATGTTGGTGAGCGCATCGTATTTGCGTTTGGGGACTTGTTTAGCTTGAGTGGACAACATTTGGACGTGTGGATCGAGAGTTTGCATACGAGGGTGAGTTGTCGACGGGTACATTCGACTGTAGATATATACTCGTGAAAAATGTATCGTATGGCACGGTGACAAAGTTTTTTATTATAATAGTAAAGGTACATTATCGCCTTGTGGGTTGCCGGATGTGGTATCGGGTGAGTTGCCGGGTGTGGTATCCGGCGGAGGGGCGGGGCGCTCCACGACAATTATCTTACGTTGATAGCTTTCGATGTCATCCCTCCACCACCAACACGGGAAGATAAACGCCCACAAGAATAAGATCCACAATGCATTCCATGCGAGATTGGGGTACATGCCCAGGGAAAGTAATGGTACGAACAGAAACCAGACGAAAATAAACCAAAGTATCATACTGTAAAATAGAATACCATAGTATTTATACACAAAAAGTATAGGTTGAAAACATGCAAGTCTGGATAGACGAAGACGAAGTTGAAAACATGCAAGTCTGGATAGACGACGACGAACCGATGCTGCCGCAGTATTGTACACGCGTAATATACCAATGTGAATGGTGTCCGGACGAGTGAATCGGTGGCTAGATTGGTCTTAAAAATAAGCAGTATATAAGTAGATGTTTATTGATATATATAACATATACACAGCATGCAAATATTCGTTAAAAGTAAGTTACATTAGTAAGCCATCTCCAAATGCACTTAAACTAACACAATTACAGCACTCACCGGGAGTAAGTACACAGTCCACTTAGTTTAAATCATACAAACCCTATACTAACACAAAAAAAGAGACAATAACACTCGATGTCGAGCCATCTGACACGATCGAAAACGTCAAACAAAAGATCCAGGATAAGGAAGGTACGTAAATCGACATAATTCCTACTCCATGAAATTTAGACTAACACATGTGATAGGCATTCCTCCCGACCAACAAGTAAGTTTTTGATACAAATTTTCCATCATTAAATGCCCACTAACACCCATTTAGCGTCTAATATTCGCCGGAAAGGTAAGTTACCTATAACATGTACTCAATCATACCCCAAAAATACTAACCACAACTACAGCAACTAGAAGACGGTAGAACGCTCTCGGACTATAATATCCAAAAAGAAGCCACGTTACACCTCGTCCTCCGCCTCCGTGGTGGCACGATCACAATAGTCACGGAAGCCGGCACGTACGAGTTCCCCGACGACGTGATCGTTCTGCACGATCAATGCCCCATCCCGTCTGCGCGTTCACACATACTCAAACCAGTCCGGTTCGGCGGTGTCTCGCTGTTGTCGGTCGCCAAAGTCTCCTGAGTAGATGTCCGTGCTTTAATATTACGCTTTACACATAGTCTATTATGCTCTATCATTTGATACGTACTTTTCATAAATACTTGTTGGCATATCAGACACTGACCCACCCGTGGCATTTTCGAAAATATCACGAGTATATAAGTACCATGTTGGTTCCGATATGGCATCTCTTCACGACCTCGTGCGTAATGGTATGGTTCAAGTCGGCGATCAAGTAGAATTCACCTTCAAAGGAAACCATTTTACGAGCAGGATACTCCGAGGCGGTCTCTTGGGAGACTTCTTTTTACAGAAAACACACGAGAGTGCACCGTCCAAAGTGTTAAAGAACACTATTGCCTTCAACTCATTGACCGCGTGGACAGAGGCATGTTTGCAGGACGTGTTGGAGGAATACTACACGCGATACAGTTCCTGGAAACGTGTGTACCATGTCAACACCCGTCGCTCTATGGGCGATATACGGGATCAATACAAGCTGACCAAGGACGCCAAAGGTGAAAATGTACTGGAACTGTACAAGGAAATTCTACGGTTACAGCAGATCATTGGCGAAATGAACGCGTACATACGAACCGTGTCACCAGAGTCCTCGTGCAGACAATGGGAGTTCTTACGTATTGCGGAAGTATCCCCCGAGCACAACACGCACACTGGCTACGCTACACTCATTGACGAAGATCTGCACGCACGTGCACAACAGCAGTTCTGCGCTACATATTGTCCCGTATCTGACCCCGTGGCTCGATAGCAACCAATTGTAGTCCACCGAGCGCCGTGTTGACACGATCCATCCATTCGTGCGCGGTCGCATATTGTTCGGTATTCGCAACCGGTGGGATGAGTCCATGATGCCGGAGCTGTTCGACAATGTCGACTAAAATCAAAAATATAGCAATCGAACCGCGTCTCCGCTGCTCGACGCCCATTTCAATACGACGACGGAACAGCGCACAGGTAAAGAATAAATGCAATAGTTGCGAATACAGACCGAACGAGTTGTCCATGTCTCTCTCAGCTGGGACACGGTATTCTCGCTGACCATGGACTTGTTTTATGACATCGAACGACTTGAGACACTGTGGACACGTGTTGCGCGTTTCCGACCATGTTTTTATACAGCCGAAACAGTACTGATGTGCGCAGCCGATTTTCGCGACAGTGCTGTCCTCCAATGTATTGATGCATATAGCACAAATATCTCTCACGACTACGGTTTTACGTACTGTTTTTTTTGGCACCGGTGGCAGAGTACGACCCATTGTGTAAAGTACCCCGTTCTGTATTTATAATCGAAAAAAAGTTTGTCACCCCGCCGACTAATACCAATGTTTACACAGTGGGGACAGACTAAGTGCACGCCGGTCGACACTCCAATATATCAACATGTCATCATGAATTGGTCCAATTATAAATGCGACCCCACGCCGACGAACCTATCGCACTTTGCACGACACCGGCTCAAGCAGCCACGTTGTAGTGAACCAAAGGGCTTTGCGTTCGTAAAAAACGACTCCAATTTTGACCTCTTGTCGTACACTGGGAAATTCCCAGCTGTAGTGGTGTTGAATCATGATACCGTGATTGGGTGGACCAACGACCGCCACGCAACGTCGTACAAACAGTTGGAACCGTGGAAAACCAACCCACCGCCTATATTTTTCTGGGGTCAACCCACGATATCGGTCCAATTGACATACCGTCAGGCGATCGATACCCTACGTCAACACTGTCGAGATGTCAAAGACTTGCGTGTCGGTGTACCCGAACAGACGACATTCGAGCAGGGTCGTCAGACGTTGTGGGCACTTGCGCTCGCGGACAGTCACGTAAACTTACAAAAAATAGTTGACATGGAAGTGGCGTACATGAAAGTTATCGTGACGCACGATGCACGGATTTTACAACGCTGTGTAAAAATCCATAATTTAGATATGCCCACAGTCGAATGCTTGGAGGCACACATCCGCAAACAGTATGCAACGTCATCGGCGAATACGACCGTGACCACTGAATTTTTTAAAATGGTTACGGGAAGTGTGGTCGGAATGTTGGGTATATAAAGACCACGGTGGTTATTTTAAATATGGAAACGGATGTAAAGCACGCGCCGGACATAGAGAGTGGTCTTTCGTTGAAGAAACTAAATGTCATTGAAGCGCGACTGTCGGGCGTGGAAAACACATTGAAAGAGTTGATTGACACTGGCGAGGCGAACGCAGACGAGGTGCGGTCTACGTTGACTGAAATGAAAACCGAGATGGAAAAAAATACATCGCAGGTCAAACGGCTTCAACGGAAGCTTCAAGCACGACAAATGAGTTCAAAATATCTCTTTTGTGTGATTATAGTAGCGTTGATCGCATGGTCGTTTTTAATGAATTCATTTAAAGTAGCGTCGCTGTAAAAAATCGCGTCGCTGAGAGAATAAATTAAATACTATATAAGAACAGTCGTTTTATTGTATTATGTTTACTGATATTAACGTAGGGGATGTGATTGAAATCAAACGGGTCATTACGGTCGTCGAGATCAACCCGGATGGGGAACAAATCAAGATAAAATGGGACGACAAGTTTGGGAACGAAAAAGAAATGTGGGTCACGTACAAGATGTTTATGTGCATGTAAACAGTTACAGTTCGAAACGATCGGTGTACGATAGACCATGTAGTACGAGATAGGCGCAGAATGCAATGATGTTTGCATCCCAATTCAAATAGATTGCCATAGTGCCAATACACCAGGAGACGATCCAATGGTGGATGTGGTAACCACGTAGCATTAAATGTCCATGTACGAATGGTCCGTAGTCTATAGGGACACGCGGTGCCTCGCCTTCTCCAGTGTACATCACGCTACAAAATACCATTGCGAATATAATACCAAGTATCATTAATACCTAGTTTAAAAAAGTATTGTCATTTATACATGTAGTTTGCCTTTACCAGTCCTTCGTACCTTTCATACCGTTAACTTTCATTTGAAACGCACGGTGCTCGTCTGCGATGATTAGCCATTCGCTCGTGTAGAGTATCTGCACGGGGTCGGTTGTACAGTAGAGGATGCTCAGTAAGACCGCCAGCTCCTCCCCAAATGTACGTTCCGTCCGTGCCAAGAGAACCCACAAGACGATTATATCACAGACTAGGCTCAAAATGTACACGACGCGGATAATCTGGAACGGGACCATCGCAAACGTTGTACTACGTTCCAATGCGCCCGACACTGACCCAATGTACGCGTACACGAGCACGTCAATCAAGATATGCACAAGCCCAAACCAAAAGAGCTGCAACTCGGTCGAATCAAGAACTAACGTGATGGCATACGTCAAGTCAAACAAGAACAGTAATAAGTTGAGAATGCGGATCTTACGCATGTACACGCTAATCCAATTCACAAACCGCGGTACTTTGTTCTCCGTTTGAATCATCTCTAGGTTGCCCACCTCAGTGATGTCTTTGGCTTCAAGCTGTTTGCTCAAATCGTATAATTGGGACGCTTGGAACACGCCAAACACAATGAACCAGATCGCAATCAGTAGCCACGTGGTGCTCTCGTACAAACGCTCGAAGCAGTACGCGCTTGGTTCGTGAATACACCGGTTAACCGCGACAACGTTCAATGTCACAATGGTGCAATCCACACATACCAAAAACACAGATGCCAGGTACGCTAGGTACGCCAGTGCTGTTCGGTCGACAATGGAGGCAACGATCACAAACGGTTCGATGAGAAGATGCAGCAAATGCGCCCACGAAGCTTGTGGTTGGGAAAAGTATGGGTTGATGCCAATGTACAAGACGCAACCAAACAGATTTGCCGCTGCGCACAGGCGTATACGGTTCCGTGTGTTGATCACGTTGGGGGTGTCCAGCGGGCGTACTTCTAACTCGTCCATCAGTTTACGTATATTTCACTTGTATTTATAAGTAGTTAATTTGAATATACTCTCAAAATTCATCGTCCGAAAACACATCTTGACTCAAAGTGTCTGAGGGTGTATCCGAGGACAGTGGAGTGTCCAAGGACAACGTGGTATCGGGGGTGTCTGAGACGACATCGTCGACGTCGAGACTCAATGCATCGTCAAGACTCAATGCATCGTCGAGACTCAGCTCCTCTAACAGATTCACCTCGTCAGCAACTGGATTCATTTCACCTGTACTTGAGTCGGTAGCTGGGCTTGGAGAGGCGACTAGACTCACTTCGAATGTATCACCTACACTTGAAACACCGGCTGGAATTTTCCAATCGCCATTCGTTCCACTAAATTCTTCCCACTCGGTCTCCCACATACTTTTCTTAAATCGCCGATGTTTTACTACACACAGGCGATTGACATGTTTCAAAAACAACATAAATGCCTCACGCTTTCCAATGTCCAATGGTTGGTACTCATATATGTGGTGATCGCCGTTAACTTTACGAAGTTGGTATTTATTTAGTGTCGACTTCCCACGAGTAAACGCTTGCATGTGCTTTGCTCCGTGTTTGGTACGTAACTGCCTACGTTCTTCAAAAAACCCAGTCAGTATATCGCACTTCGTTATATCATCGTAAAATTCTTTCAAGCGTTCCATACAGATATCGTAGTCAGTTGCACGTACTGCATTCCATCGTTCAGCACGCTTTAATTCGTCTTTGGCTAGTCGGAGGTTTTCTGTTGTAACTTTATCTTGTGGTGAACAATTTGATTCTGCTTTCTTAACATTTGCTCTTGCTTGAGACAGCAGCGTTATCGACAGTCTTTGTCCACTTAAATCAATCTCCTGTAATATCAACTCATCTTCACCTTCTAAATCACCAACATCAACAAACCCTTCGGTAAGCCCACCGCCCAACTTTTGTTCGAATGTATCCCACAATTGTTTACTTTTTCGCCTGATGCGTGATATTTGCTTGTGCATTATGTGAATAAGTCCTCTCACATACGTTCCCGCATCGAAATCGGTTGTCGAGGTACCATTCTTCCCAAAATACCACTGTATTTTTTTAAACCCATACCCACCACGGCAAAAGTCATCGGATGTTTCACCCTTGAAAAATTTACGGGTGTTGTCAACAATAAACCGCGTATAAACCTTGCTATCATAATAATCACTCAAGATCGTAACCATCTCGCCCACATTTGGTCTAAATAAGCTTTCTAAGTCATCGGTGTAAGAGAACCCTCGAGTGTAGTATACTTCACTACCTCTCAAGTACATCTGAATACGTGTATATTCTGGATAGTCTTGTAAGTCATTTATATTGACTACCACAGTATCAATCATCGATAATACAAATGCATCGCCACCTATACGTTTATAAACGTTTCGTTCCTCTGTTAAACCATCTTTCACCTTTGTCTCATAATGACGCCCCACTTCAATCGCTGCCTTTTCCAGTATCGCGCGAATAGTCTTGGTCATATCTAAACACGGTTTGTATACAATTTCACCACGACGGAATTCTTCGCCCTTGTCCAACCGCGTAATCTGATCCATCATATGGTCGAATATGGTATACCAATTGGCAATAAAGTAACAGTCTGCAAAATATGCTTTTTGCTTCCCAAATATCTGCATTTCCACCAACGTCTGCATCATATAATTGGGTTCTATCACAAACGTTTCGTGTCTAAGCGGATTGGATCCAGCTGGACGATCTTCTTTTGATTTTTCTTTAGGCAGAAACCCAAAACGAGTTTTCACTTCAACGACATGCTCACCGTACACCCCATCCGGTTTACATAGGATCGGCTTCCCGACGACGCGTAATTCTGTAGATGTACCTGACTGAAAGAGGGGTGCATCCTTTGTTGTGTATAGCATGTCTGGACCTTCATCGGCACGTTTAGGAGACGCACGCGCACGTTCACGAAACGTTTTGTATCTATCTTTTAAGTCTCCATTCCACCACTCATTCTTACCAAACTGCGACTTATATGGCTCTTGTCGATTCATCTTCTCTTCTAATATCACATCCAACTGGTCCAATGCATAATCTTCAAAGACGTTGCCACCTGCTAGATTCAATATTTTGGTGGAATTTTTAAAGGTGTCGATTTTTTTGCTTTTTGCTTGAGTAGATTGACCCGCAGCGTCTAATATTTTTTGCTCAATCGCATCAATCGTCGTATCTTTATACAAAATGGTTGTAATCTGAGTGTTACTGACTGTAGGGCTGGCTTTTACCAGTGCAGTTGTCATAGGTGTAGCCTCTCTGCCTTTTTCTTTCTCACGCGCGATATCTAGGGCAAACTTTCCTTCGTTATTAGAAATCAACAAGACGCTCTTAAACTTACTATCATTTTTTATCTTGTCTATCAACGCTTGTACAATTGGAGGCTTATCGCTACGTACTGCACGTATTAAGATGGTATCTCCTCGATCATCGGTCTGTTTTAATTTATCGTCCGTTAGTTCCCGAATAGCCTCTTCTACCGTTTTTATCTGGTCTCGAGTTAAATCGTCTATTTGATTAATTATCTCATTGATAGTTGTGACTTGTCTCACTATACTTGGACCTGCATAAATTCCGGTTGGGGGGTTTAAGACTTCTTTTTCACCATCTATCACCTCCATGTCATCATCCACGATAGTTGGCTTGATTATTTCGTTATATCGATTGATCAAGTAATTAAGGTTTTGTAGTTGGTTTTCATTAAGTAGATGTGCCTGCAAAACGCTATTTCCCAGAGTGAAAAATATCCAATTTTCCGTGGTCATGACACTATCGGATTCTAACTCGCTCGGTCTTCTCCCTTGCGCCATGCCAATCAGCATGTCGATTAATTCAACGCTTGTAACGTGATTTTTATTCAACACCGCGGCGGTGAGGAATGTATTTTCATCGATCTTACTTGTTAAGTTATATCTGTGGGCAAAATTATCTATGTTTTCCAATTGGTGTCTTATATCTTCCTTACTATTACCTTCGTCGCTAAGGTCACGAATACCAGTATAAATCTCCCGCATAGCATCAATATTTGTTTTGTCACCAATTACCGCTGCAGATCCATCTCCTTGTTCGTATGACATGTCCGCTACCCAATCCCCATCCTCACTGCTCGTATATCCCGCACCTTCATTATCTGTCACTGCATCCTCAATATCTGTATCTGCATCTTCTGGATTGCCCAAGTCCTCCTCCTGACTGTCATCCCCCTCCTCCTGACTGTCATCCCCCTCCTCCTGACTGTCATCCCCCTCCTCCT
>Ga0206131_10007483_pt1 | contig 10935 bp, 8 predicted proteins | sample Helgoland_Spring_FD_148636 | JGI IMG/M metagenome (GOLD analysis project Ga0206131, IMG submission 148636) | Pelagic subsurface seawater microbial communities from Kabeltonne, Helgoland, North Sea - Helgoland_Spring_Bloom_20160517_1 | ecosystem: Environmental > Aquatic > Marine > Epipelagic ... | reverse complement strand
CATGGTCGGTACTGCCCCAGCCTGATCGGCTTGTTGTTGCATCTCGTATTGCTTCCATTCAGGAACCGGTGCACTCTCGCTCCAGCCAAGCGCTCGAGCTTCATCGAGTTGTCCGGCAGCAACGTAGTGGTCAATCCAAGCGAGGCGTCGTTCTTCTTCTTCAGAGAAGGCGATATCCATCTTGGCTTCTTGAGCGCGCTCAGCAGATGCCTTGCGCTTCGAAGATGCCTTGGCTATCTGGGCAACGAAAATGAGGCCTAAGAGCAGCACAATGAGTCCACCCAACGCCATGAAGGTGGTTGAATCGGTTGAGAAACCAAGCGCTGAACCATCACCGTCACCGGTGTTGAGACTCGGGTCCGATGTGATAGCACACTTCACAGCATTTGGACCTGTCAGCACCCCGTTGGTGATGGCAGGATCCCACGGACAGATGTCGTTGCTGTCTGATCTACCGTCACCATCGCTGTCAGGACAACCGTAGCCTTCACTTTCAGTGAACGGCACTGAAGTTCCAAATTCCTTGCGGCATTCATCAGGCTGGAAAGCCGTTTCAGGGCCAAATGGGCCATCTTCACCATCAGGGTCAAACACGCTGTTATCACCGTATCCGTCACCGTCGAAATCGTTCCATTGCGAAGGTTGGAATGGGAAAGCATCCGGCTGATAGAAGCTGGTTTGGTTGTCACCCCAACCGTCGCCATCCATGTCCGACCATTGGTCTTCGATTGTAGGGAAGGCATCGCCGGTTTGGTTGCGGATGGTGTAGGTTTGGCCTGGGTTGTCAAGGTCGTCGATGGTTTCGTTGAAGTAATCGTAATTGTCGCCCCAACCGTCACCGTCGGTATCTTTCCACTGCAAGGTATCGTACGGGAAGACATCATCGACATCAGCCCAACCGTCAAAGTCAGCATCTGGGCATCCGTGACGGTTGTTCTCAAACGATTTACCGAAGACATCTACGCAATCATCGCCACTTGGAACACCGGTGTTGTCACCCCAGCCATCACCATCAGCATCTGCCCACTGGAACGGGTCTTCCGGGAACACATCGATAGGGTCAACAAAGCCATCTTGGTCTGTATCTGTGCAACCTCGAGTGGTGGGGTCAAGAGAATTACCTGAAACGGTAGGACATACGTCTGAGTTACCCTCAGAAACGCCGTCTCCATCTGCATCAACAAAATTGTCACCAAATCCGTCACCGTCGGTGTCCTCCCACTGTAACCCGTCGTTCGGGAAAGCATCGCCGTTGAAGCCACCTGGGTTGTCCCCGTAGCCATCGTTGTCTGCGTCAACCCACTGAGAAGAGTCATCAGGGAAAGCATCGGGATTTGTACCGTTTGGATTGTCACCGCGATTGTCACCGTCACGGTCTGCCCATTGGGTGCCGTCGTTCGGGAACGGATCGCCAGCATTGGAATAGCCATCATTATCCCAGTCTGTGCACCCAATACGGTCTTCAGTTGAGGTTCCTGCTTGGTTTGGACATTCGTCAGCGTTGTTACCGGACTGGTTACTGCCGTATCCATCGTTGTCCTCGTCGCACCATTGAGTTGGGTCATCTGGGAAGGCATCAGCGCCGTAGCAATCGGTTGTTGCCGGCCATCCTGCATCTGGGTCCGACCATCCGTCGGAATCGGTATCTGGGCATCCCAGTCGATCGTATTGAGAATTCCCCCAAATCGTTGGGCAACCGTCTGCACGGTCGCTCATTTGCTCATCGCCTACCCAATCTCCATCGGTATCAGCCCATTGCGTTCGGTCGAGTGGGAAGGTGTCAATATTGTTGGCAACAGAAACCAGCAGCCCTGGCCAATTCTCTCCTCGGAAATTATCCCATGATGCATTCACATAGTTATCCCCAAAGTCGTCACCGTCTGTGTCGTTCCATTGCGTTGCATCGTCAGGGAAAGCATCTCCAGTTTGATTCATGTGAAGTTGAGCGCCGCTGAGGTCGAAATAGTAGTTGTCACCGTAACCATCACCGTCTGTATCTAGCCATTGAAGCGGGTCTGTAGGATAAACATCCCCTTCGTCAGACCAGCCGTCTCCGTCGCCGTCAGGGCAACCAAATCTGTCTTCGGTTGAAGTGCCTGCGACCAACACACATGCATCGGGTTGGAAAGCTGGAGCTGGATTATCTCCATAGCCGTCGTTATCGGAATCGTCCCATTGGGTGCCTTCGCTTGGGAAAGCATCGACGACGCCATCGCCTTGGTCGGTGGTGTTGTAGCCGTCGTTGTCTTCATCAATATCAGCATACCAGTAGTAAACGCCCTCGTCATTCCGACCGTGTGCAGTGACGATGTGTGTGCTGTCTGGACTCCAGGCAATATCGTACATTATACCACATGGATTGCTGTTACCGGTGCCTGTGCAACCGTTGGTCCGTGGGCCGCTGAATGTGTCGATCTGTACACCTGAATCGGAATCGAAGACCTTTGCAGTTGCTCCGTCGCCTAGGTAGTAACCGTGTCCTGCTACGACTTGACTGCTATCGTAGGAAAAATCAGTGGAATAGCACGATGTTGTGGTTGACTTCTCCCAAATTCTCACCCATGAATTTCCAGAGAATTCATACATGTCGAAGCTCGCACTGCCGCCTTCCCAGCCACCGCACATGGCGATGTAGTTTCCATCGGAGGACCAAGCGATTGAATTCACTGAGCCGGGTGGGTTCGTCAGCGTGTAAACGGTCGCCCTTGAGGTGATGTTGACGATGTAGAAATCGCCGTTTCCTGCCAATGCAATCAGTTCCCCGTCAGGTGAAAAGGCTGAATCATAAAATCGATCTTCGCCGTTTGGATTCATACCACTGCCCAACTTTTGACCGTCGGCTACTTGGATGAGGAACACTTGCCCGTTGGTCCCACCGTTGCCCGCTCGACCAATTGAAACCGCCACTAAACTGCTGTCAGGAGAAAACTCTACGCTGTTGACGAAGTCGTTGCTCCCGACATCGACACTGATGGTTCCGTGAATGGAGGTGAGGTTGCCTGCGTAGTAGATGTCCATGGTGTCATCATCGAGCCCTGCTGCGATGTATTGTCCATCGGGCGAATAGGCAACCGAAGTGACGGCTCCGTTTGGAATTGCGTTTGCAGATCGAATGTTGACATGGGTGGTCGCGTTCCACAACCGAACAAAACCGTCTTCTGAGCCTGTAACAATGAATTCACCATCTGGTGAGTAATCGATGCCGTTATAATCAGAATTCGAGGAAGTTGTGTGCTCATTTTGGAAATTAGGATTGTTCGTTGTCCAACCATCGTTGATGTCGGACGTTCCGTCGCCGTCACTGTCTGGGCATCCGTCCCGGTCGAGCGTAGATGTCCCTGAAGCCCAACGGCAATCGTCAACCGAATCGTCGAACCCATCACCGTCGGAGTCTGCACCTGCCGCAAGGGGGGCTAATGTCATGAAAAACATCAGGATTGTTAGAAACATAGCCTTGCGGAGATAAGCCATACCCTTGCGATACTTCACCACTAAAAGGCCTTATGGTCTGATTGTGCATTTGGACACACCAAGGCAAAGCATTGAGAAGCGCTACCGTACAGCGGTGAATATGAGCGACGGTTTGCCAAAGGTCAGCGTCGCGGTTCAAGACCGAGTGCTGTTACACTTAGCCGAACACATCGCTCAAAACGACCGATACATTGTGGGCTCAGAACTTACTCGTCCTGGCATTGCTCAAGCCTGTGCACAGCACCCACCCAATGTGAGCAGAACCATGCGCACTTTACTCCGAGATGAAATGGTCACCGAGCATACCCGCACCATCCGTGGCGAAGACCGTCGGCAGAAAACATGGCAATTAACAGAGCAAGGGAAATCAGCCGCAGAGCGTCTCTCTAAATCCCTCGGTGCAATCAAGGTGTTAATGAGAGATTCAAGCGGTGAGCTGCTCGAGGTTGAAGCCGTTGAGGTGCCTGTTCGTCTCTCAGCAGATATCTCTCTTCTACAAGTCCTCATGCATGCCCAACATGAAGGGGTCCTCACCTATGGGGATATTCGTTTTGGCACCATCAGTAAACGCAGCGAAGAAAGCGTTCCGAAACCTGGACGTTTAACGCCCATGACTGGAGCGCATGCCACATACCACAACAAGCCACCAGTCACTCGACCTGTTCACGGGCGTACGGAAGAATTGCAAGAACTGCACGACTGGTTTGATGCGCGCAAACCGTGTGCGGTCGTCCACGGTATTGCAGGAATTGGGAAATCTACTCTGGTGGCGCACTGGCTAACTCAACGCGTCGAGGATGAGCCGCATCTGTCCATTTGCTGGTATCCTTGTCAGCCGTGGGACCGCTCGCTCGGACTCGCTACAAGCTTACTTCATCGATTTGGCATCGATGAATCACATGACCCATACAACTTGATTGATACTCTCCCACTGACCCCCGGTGGAACGGTCAACGTCGATGCTTGGAGAAGGCGTTTACTCTCCTACTTGACGGATGCCAGAACAATCCGCGAGCGGTACAAGAACGAAGCAGGTGGACCACCACCCTATTGGCTGATTGTTCTGGACGATGTACATCATATGGAAGAAAACGCAAAAGATTTGCTTGGAGCTTTGTTGCAGATTTCCTTGAAAGCACCTTTGCGTTTATTGTTCATCTCACGTACGACCTTACGGATTTACGATCGCCGAGATGTGCATACGCGTGGCTTGGTTCGAGAAATGCCCTTGAGCGGGTTAACCCTTGAAGATACCAAAGATTGGCTCAGTCAGCTTGAAAACGGGTCGTCCATCGGCGTCGATGAAGTTCATGCTGCTACCGGCGGTCACCCACTGGCCCTGGAGATGTTGGAACTTTACGGTCAAACGACACACGAAGACTGGCTGAGATTCCTCGATGAAGAAATCCTTACGGGTCTCCCCCCCACAGAACACGAACTGCTTTCGACACTCGCTGTCTCTGAAAAGCCGGTGCCTTGGGAGAAACTCGCTTCTGCCGTTGGCTGGAGCGGAGTGCCGCCCGAGAACCTCATCAAACACGGTTTGTTGCTTGAACTGGATGAAGGGATGTGGCTCCATGAAGCCCTTCGAGAACGATTATTACGCGACGTGGGTGCTCCAAAAACCGAGCGAAGAAAGCGATTGGACTGATCAGAAATCGTCTGCAGTCATGTACTCATCAATCCAACTGAGGAGCTGTGGCTTTGGCATTGCTCCACTCTTTTGGCTGACGAGGTTTCCATCTCGGAAGAGGAAAAGGGCTGGAATGCCGCGGACGCCGAGGCGACCTGCATTCATTGGATTCGAATCTGTGTCGACCTTAGCGACGAGAAGTTCACGCTCTCCAGCAACTTGTTCAAGAACTGGGGCAATTGCCTTACAAGGCCCACACCAAGGTGCCCAGAAATCGACCAATACCCAGCCGTTTCCATTCACTGTTGTTTCAAATTCTGCGTCGGTAACTGCTCGTACTTCACCCATGGTCGCACCAACGACTCCTCCGTAAGGAGCATTAAGAGCCTTCGCACTGAAATGATTTACAAAAAGTGAACGAAATGCTCATGGTAATGCGCCTCTTGGCAAGGTATGGGGAGAGACATGATCATCGCACCTAGCGTCCTAACTGCAGACCTTGCAGACCTTGCTCAATCGTGCCAAAAAGCCGTTGACAGTGGGCTTGACTGGCTCCACCTTGATGTTATGGACGGCAATTTTGTCCCGAACCTTACCTTTGGCCCACCAGTGATTCGTTCGTTGCGAAAGGCCCTCGGCCCAGAACCTGTGTTCGATGCGCACCTCATGGTTTCCAACGCTGAAACCTGCTTCCAAGACTACATCGATGCCGGTTGTAATCACCTTTCGGTTCACGTTGAAGCGGCTACACACTTGCACCGACTGGTAACCGCTATACGTGCCGCAGGTGCAGGCGTTGGTGTTGTTTTGAATCCCGGCACGCCTGTTGATGCTGCTTTGGAAGTTCTTTCTGAACTGGACTTGGTTCTGGTCATGAGTGTAAACCCTGGCTTTGGAGGTCAATCGTTCATACCAACCGTCGAGCAAAAAATCCGACGGTTGAAGGCGGCCATTGACCAACAAGTCGCTGCAGGTGGCCGTCCTGTTCAGATTCAAATTGATGGTGGTGTCAAATCACATAACATCGCCATGTTGCGAGACTGGGGCGTGAGCAACTGCGTTGTCGGTTCCGGTCTTTTCAACGATAAGGCGAGCGTTCAAGAGAATCTTGAGATCATCAAAGCAGCACTTGAAGCGTAAGCGAGGCGTTTGAATGCGAATTCTCGTGGTATCGCTGCTCTATCCATTACCAACAAACTCAGCACGCGGTACTTTTGTTGCTGACCAAGTCCAAAGTTTCGTCAACGACGGCCACGACGTGCGCGTTGTCAATCCACTCCCGAGGATGCTTCGCTACCAAGAAGCTCGTCGTTCTACGCTCACCGGTGCGGCAAAAGCACCCCGTGAGTTCGAACACGGCGGAGTGAGTGTCTTTGCACCTCGATACACGGCGCTGCCAAATCATCCTTGGCCTTCGATTACCGCACGGAGTGTGCGCAAGCACGTCAAAAGCGTCGATTCGTGGCTTGATGGGTGGAGGCCAGAGGTCATTGTCTGCCATACAATATGGCCTGCTGCAGCCTTGGCCAGTGCGCTTTCTTTGCGATTCAAGGTGCCATGGGCTGCAGTCGTCCACGGCTATGATTTCGATGTAGGACTGACGCATGAGAACATCTCGAAAATGACGCACAACCTCGCTTCTTCGGCAGACCGATTGGTCGTCGTTTCGGAACGTCTTCACAGCATTGCTGTAGAAGCAGGCATCGATTCAGAACAAGTGCGGATGATTCCTTGCCATTGTGCTGTTGAAGACGAATGGCTCAAACCCCTCAAACCGTGGAACGGGCGGTGGAGGAAAGACCGAATCGACATCCTGTTTCCAGCCGACCCACGCAGGCCAGAAAAAAACCACTTGCTTGCCTTGCAAACCGGTGAAATCCTTGAACAACGAGGATGGATTGTTGGAATGACGACACTGAAGATTCAACCGCGGCCCATCGTTTGGGACCGGATGTTGGTCGCTGACCTCACCCTCATCACATCAAAACGCGAATCCGGTCCGTTGGTGGCAAGAGAATCAATCGCCTGTGGAACGCCCGTAGTTTCTGTTGATGTCGGTGATGTAGGGTCCTATCTTCCCGAGGAGCATGTCGTTAGCCAATACGACGCCATTGCGCTGGCTGATGCGTGTGAAGCAGCTTTGAAAGAACGGTGGGACAAGCCGTTCACTCTGCCTCAATCGTTTTCTGAATCGTATTTCCTTGAACAGTGGAACCAACTGCTCGCAGAGCTTGTGGCGTGAAGGCAAACAGTACAACTCCAGCAACAGCGAGGAGTGTACCGTTGAGAAGTCCGTAACATGCGAGTGTCGCACATGATACGGCGACAAGCCATTCGGTGCCTCGCTCCAACAAAAGATGCCAGGAACCGGACAAATGAATCGAGACGAGGAGTGCAAATAATGCGGAAAGCGTCGATGCGTAGGCTGCGGCAAACAAGCCTTCAGTGAGTCCTGCATCCGATTGCCAACCGATTAAGGCGAAACCGATGGCCGCAGAAAAGCCGACAACGACGACGATGAAGAACGTGAAACGCCAGGGATGCAATCCCGCTTGCAATGCCGTGTATGTTGGGGTCGCCAGAAGTGTGAAGCACCAACCAAGCAACAGCACGACGAACAAATCGACTGCCGAAGCACCAAGAGAGCCATCAAGGTATTGCGAAGGGAAAGCGAGAGGCAGAAACAATTTGACAATCCCTGCACCAGCAAAGATTCCAATCGGCAAGAGTCCAAAGCATATGTCGAGAGATGCCTTCATTTCCCGTGAAAATTCCTCGGGATGGTGGCGAACTTTACCAAGAACCGGAAGCAAAGCGGCCCGCAGTGCTTGTGGGATGACCAAACCAGCCAACCATGCCAACTGAGCGACATGGAACAATGCTGCTGAATCGACTCCCAACTCGAGACCTACGATGAACTTCTCAATGCGAACGACGTATGGAAGCACGCCAAGAGTGATTGCAAACGGCAGGGCTTGAAGGAGTAAATTCCTGTTGTTCAACCATGCTTCACCCATTTCGCCTTGGTCTCCTGCCTGCCCACGATAGATTTGCATTGTTTTCCTCACCCACCACACGGCGAAGAAAAGACCGAACAAGGCACCGAAAAGGAAGGCAGCAGCGTAAGCAACAACCGAAGTGACTCCCAGTGCATACAACGAGAGGTAAGCGGCTGTCGTTAGACCTCGTTCGAGAATTTTCGTCCATGCTTCGAGCCGAGCCTCTCCGGCCGCCCTCAGTCCGGACCGAGGAGCATATGTAGCGATATGAACCAAGGCAATCATTGCGCAAACAAGCATAATCGGAGCATGGCTTGAGAACTCAGAATCAATGAAGGGTACAAAGAGCAATGCTCCAATCAGAAACGGTATTGCTGCCTTTATCTGTAAGTTGTATATGCGTAGAATTGACGGCCAAATGCGATGCGGTGCTCGAGGACCGTCCCGTGCAAGTAAGGTAGGCAATCCAAGATCAATAACCAAAAAGAGCGTCGCGAAAACATCCAGTGCCAAGACGAACAGTCCGTACGACTCCGTCCACAACGCCCTGGTCAGGACGACCTGGCCAAGAAGAGCGAGGAATACCGCAATGATATCTGCACCAGCAAGCCAAGCAGAATCCCTCCCCATGTGAGGAAGACGGGCTTTCTTCACCGTTTTGCCCTCCATAAACGCTGCTGATGGTTACGCTCCTTGAAGCATCGGATTCAAACGCGAGGTTCAAAGCCCACTTCATCCACCGAGGTTTGAGGCGTGGAGATGGTAGCGACTGAATGGATTGAGGCTGAAGTACTGAAAGCAGTCCCCGATGCACACGTTGAAGCAATTGATTTGCACCGCTCCGGAGACCATTTTCACGTACGAGTCATCTCCGAATCTTTCGACGGCATGCGGCCATTGCAACGCCAAAAACTCGTCCTTGCTGTCATGAAACAGCACATCCCTCACCCCATACACGCACTCGACCTCAAATGCATGACTCCAGCACAAGCAGAAACCGCTGGCGATACTGCGTTTGACCCTCACGGCGGTGGACAAGGCGTCCACATACGACGAATCGAGAAAAACAAGGAATGATGAAAATGAATTGGACACCTGAAGAATTGCAAGCCATTGTTGATGAACACGCTCTCGTGTTGTTCATGAAAGGAACACCGAACGAGCCGCAGTGTGGATTCTCGAACCGTGCTGCACAGGCTTTACAGCAATTTGGAGAACCGTTTGCTGCAGTCAATATTCTCACCGACCAACGAGCTATCCCTTCGGTATGTGCTTGGTCTGACTTCCCAACAATGCCTCAAATCTACGTTCAAGGCGAACTGATTGGCGGCTCCGATATCGTATTGGAAATGCTACAAGACGGAAGTTTGCAAGAAATGTTTGACGAAGGCCGTAGTGCTTGAAATTCAAATAATTTCAATCTTGCTCAAGTGCTTCAAGAATCATTGCAGCACCGTTTTCTTTGCTTACGCGAAGCCACGGTTCAACAATCGATGTTTCATGTTCCCGCTTCATTCGTTCGACTCCACCGCCGCTGATGTTGAGGACGGTCACAGCGTCGTGCTGGATTTCTCCAGATGCTAATGCTTGCTGTAAACTCGCAAGGGCTACTGCTCCCGGCGTCATGATGTCAATGCCTTCAATCGATTCAAAGAGGGTTTTTGCGGCAACTGCATCGTCGCGCCCAACAACATAGGTCTGCCCGTTGGAATCCTTGAGGATATCATGAACGCCGCCGACTTGAGCGTAAGCGGGTCCTTTGTTCATCAGATAATCAGAATAAACTTCAACATCATGAGGGGGGAAATCTTCAGCAAGCAAATGGTCTCGCTTGGCTTGCCAAGCGTTGTGAATTGGAGAATGCTCGACGTTTTGTGAGAGGTGTTGGCGAGGAGCCGGCCCTTCAAATTGGCCGGAATGAATGAGGCGTTCAGCCATTTCATGCACCCCTATTGGACCAGGCCCTCCACCGATGCCTTGGAAGTAATGTTCAGGCATCGAGCCAATGGTAAACGCTGCATCGAGAATAAGAGAACCGATGCCGTCTCGGCGAGCCACGTTATGGACACTGCCTTCCATTTGCCAACCTGTGAGTTCCTTGGCGATGCCTTTCGCTACCGTTTTCGCATCGTAGTAATCGCCGTCTTCAACAACGACGACTTTCACAGAATCTGTAGGGTGACCTGCTTTGGTCCAAATTCGATGGCCGTGGTCTTTACCAACGACGACAATCAACGGCATGTCAGCGAGTCCACAAAAGTGTGTAAACCCACGCGCAGTGTTCCCAGCACTGGCACAAATGAGGCCGGTGCATCCGTGGTCGTGCAATCGCTGAATGGTCGGAACTGCCTCCATATCTTTGAAACTGCCAGTTGGACACATGGCGCCTTTTTCTGGCCAATAGCCGTGAAAGGTGACCCATAGGTCGCTCATGCCGAGCGCTTCACCGAGCGCTTCTGCTTTGTAGGTCGTTGTTCCTGCTACATACTCGTTGGAGGTCGATGTGGGTATCCAATCGAGATATTTCCAGACGCCTTCCGCTTCTTGAAGTTGGAAAGGTTGGTCGTAAACCGCACGCAAAAGGGCGTTTTCGGTATAGTGAAGGGTATAGTTGTCGTTGATGAGATGTTGAGTCTTTAGGCACTTGAGTTGATACTTCATTGCTACACCAATGGCTTAAGCCGCATTTCTATCCCGCAGTTTGCCCTGTATAATGCTTGGCAATCAATGAAAATCAGAATCTAAAATAAATGAAGTCAATGGTTTCTGCCGGACGAAGATAGAACGCCAAACACAGCATGAGCCCACACACCGTGCCCCAAATCAGAGGGT
>Ga0206131_10007482_pt1 | contig 10938 bp, 10 predicted proteins | sample Helgoland_Spring_FD_148636 | JGI IMG/M metagenome (GOLD analysis project Ga0206131, IMG submission 148636) | Pelagic subsurface seawater microbial communities from Kabeltonne, Helgoland, North Sea - Helgoland_Spring_Bloom_20160517_1 | ecosystem: Environmental > Aquatic > Marine > Epipelagic ... | reverse complement strand
GCTCCACCGCAGTGCTTAACTATAGAGAGTTTTTATCTTTATATCTTGTTGTCGTAAGTATATCCGAATGACGAATGGATTACGGCCGTTGGCTGAACTGTGCATGGATGTCTGCTATGCGGACAAATTTACGAAATTGGGTCGGATCATGTGTCCCGCCCACGACACTAAAGTGTTGCCTCGATCCATTGAGCCCAACGGTCAAAAATGATGGTTATTTGCGAAACAATACACCTCCCGTTTCGGAAGACCTCAGGTAGTTAGGCTCTAACCAAGTTTCTGGATCGGTGATCAGTCGTGCGAGGGCTGACGCACCTGCCTCTAGCACTTTCTTACCCTTTTCGGCAGTCGAACGAGCAGGGTTTCCGGTCAAGCCGTTTTGCGTCGCGTGTGAAAACGGACGCCATCGATACGACCCCTGACCGGCTGACAAAAACTTACTGTCCAGCTTTGGGCTGGCAATTTTGGCAATGTCGGACAGATCCACCAACTCAGGCTCGCAGACCAGCATCATTGATGTCTCAGCTTCGCCGGCATGCATGACTCCGGGTTGGTCCTGTAAGTGCTTTGACAGGTCCTCTCCGGCCTCGGTTACGTAGGTTGTTGCAACAAGAGTGGCCTGTGAGTTTGGCGCCAACTCATCCAGGATTTGCTGCATCGCAATAATGTTTCCGCCGTGGGAATTGGAAATCAGGATATCTCGAAATCCGTGACGCGTAATTGACTCCACAATGTCTCGAACGACCCTGCGAAAAGTATCATGGCTCAGCGTCAGGGTGCCACCGAATGGCATGTGATGCTCAGACAAACCTGACCAAACGACCGGGGTAACGACCACCGGCCGTTTTTCGTACACCTTGCGCGCAGCCCGAAAGGCTATTTCCTGCCCCAGCCTTGTGTCGGTCATCACCGGCAAATGTGAACCATGTTGTTCGATTGACGCAATCGGCAGGATCACCACGGCATTTTCGTTGGCCAATTTCCGCAACTCGTGCGCCTTCAAGCGAGACCAGTCCACTTCCGCCATTGTCAGTCCTCCACTATTTGACAAACTGTAACTAAATCGCCATCCCGACGTCCAGTTTGATTGATAATTCTAAGGTTGTCGGTTATCAAACGCCTTGCGAGTTATGTTTGGCTGCAATGAGAGATTGGACTTTGACGAACTCACCAGAGATCATGCAGTTCCGGCTCCATCCAGCCACTGGATGTTTCGGTCACCGCCTTGACCTCGATAAAGGTACAATCTGACTAAAGATGCCAGTAGTCGTCCGGTGGACTATCGATCGTGAGCTGGTTGCAGGAATAGACGGCACCTGGATCAAATGGATATTTGTCCTCAATCGCTGGCGTCAGGGTTAGCCCCAGGCCCGGCGCGGTTGCTCGTAATAAACTGCCGTCTACGATATTTGCCTGATCTGCCATCATTTCACGCCCAAGTGGAAACGAGAACATCGGATATTCTACCAGGTGACCACCGGCGGCAAATGCTGCGTGGTAGTTGGCCATTATGGCAGCAGCACCACCCCATGCATGGACAACCACTTCGGTCCCACGGTTTTGCCCCGCTTTGAAGACATCCATAACCGCTGAAATTCCCCCCATCACCGAGGCGTCGGGTTGAACGAAATCATACACGTCGTCCGCAAGGCGATTGATCATCTCATTGGGTGTTGTGATTACCTCTCCGCCGCAAACCGGCACATCAATGAGTTTTCGCAATTGACGAAACCCTTCGGGGCTGTCCGGCCCGATGGCTTCTTCGATAAACGCCATTTTATGATCTGTACGTGCATGCACTGCGTCGACATAAGCCACGACATCGCTGACCTGTTGCGGTGGATCAGCAAGGTTCTGACACATATCTACGCCAATCTTGATCCCTCGATCGCCTGCCATTTCCATGATCCACCCGGTGCGTAAGATATCAGTTTTGTCGGCACGGATCTTGTAAAGCGAAATTCCCAACTCCGAAAGCAAGTTCAGTTCGGAAAGGAATTGTTGCTTTGAATCACAACATCCTCCGCTGCCATAAATCTGAATCGATTCCGCTTTCGCCCCTCCAAGCAACTCGTATACAGGAACTCCATGGCTCTTAGCCCTGGCATCTTGCAAGGCGATCTCAAACGCTGCGATGACATGGCGCGCTGCGCCCTGCAATGACCAATAGTCGCACAGGCTTCGCAGATCCTGCACCCGCCGTTCAATATCAAATCCGTCTTTGCCCAACAATTGAGGCGCGCACAAATCAACGATGGATTTGAAAACCAGAGGTGCAAATACCGCCAGATAACCTTCACCTATTCCTGTCACGCCGTTGGCAAAGGTAATCTCCACCATCCCAACCGTGCGTTTCGGTCCATTTGGGAAGCACTTTTTAATTTCCGGATTGTCGGCGTCCGCATAGGGCGAACTGAGTAAGACGCACCTTATATTGTCGATCTTCGTCATAAAAACACCTTTGTGAAAAACCGTTCCTACTGACGTGGTGATTGGTCGGGCCGGTCAACTTTCTGCGTTAATTCCAGCAGTATAGCGCAAGGTCATTGTCGTTCATTTTCCCTCTGTTAGCAAGGTCTGGACAGCGCTGGAATCATTGTTCAACAACAGAATTTCAGACAAAAGCGCAAATTCGAGCGGATTGGCCCCAAGCGCTTCAGACCCAATAAAAATGTATCGATCACCCTGCGATGAAACGTCAATTACATTGGACATGAAGGTAATAAATATCTATCCTTGTTTAACGCTAGACCGCATCAGATTCCAATGAAAGGAACCTGCAAATCGACATGACCGTATTGGAAAAATTGCGGGGTTCATTGGTTGTTTCGTGTCAGCCGGTTGATGATGGCCCGATGGATCTTCCGAAGATTACTGCAGCAATGGCCCTGGCGGCGGAGGCTGGAGGAGCCGCCGGATTGCGTATTGAAGGTATCAACAATCTTGAGGTTATTCGTCCATTAACCCGTTTGCCGATTATTGGGATTATCAAGACGGATCTTTCAAATTCACCGGTTCGGATTTCACCATTTTTGGAAAATGTTATAGGCCTCACAGCGGCAGGTGCGGACATCGTGGCTTATGATGCAACCGATCGATCGCGCCCCGTTGCCACCGCTGATTTGGTAGGCGCAATCAAGCAACACGGCAAACTTGCGATGGCAGACTGTGCAACACTGAGTGATGCACAAACTGCTCTTGCAGAGGGGGCCGACATCATAGGCACCACCCTTTCAGGCTACGCCTATGATATTGCGCCGCCGGATGCGGGCCCAGACCTGGACCTGATCAGGACATTCAGCAAACTGGGTGGATTCGTAATGGCGGAAGGACGGTTAAACTCTCCCCATCTTGCAAAATTGGCCATGGAGTCAGGAGCTGATTGTGTCACCGTGGGAAGCGCAGTTACGCGCGTTGAACACATTACCAACTGGTTTGCCCGAGCGGTGGATTCCTCGAAGGGTAATCATGGGTAAATCCGGTTCAGTTTTGCCAAGTGGAGTTGCCGTAGATTTTGGCGGTACAAAGATCGCCGCGGCGCGGATTACTTCCGGCAGGATTGGAGATATTCTGGTCGAACCGACAGATGGAGAAGCCGACGCCACGGTACAGGTAGATACCATCTGCCATCTGCTGGATCAGCTTGAGCTGTTGCCAGACGAAAGGGTCGCTGTTGCATCGGCTGGCCGTGTCGATCACCGAGGCAACTGGATTCCTCTCAATACGGAAACCCTAAGTGGCATTGAGACCTTCCCGCTGAGAGAGATTTTGTCAAAACGCCTGCAGCGTGATGTCACTGTTGAAAATGATGCAACCGCCGCCGCAATTGGAGAGTTTGTCGCCGGTGCCGGCGCAGACGTCGCAACTGGCGAAGGATCCATGGCCTTTATCACCGTTTCAACTGGGGTCGGTGGTGGGATTATCCTAAACGGAAAGCCGCTTACATCGTCATCTGGTCTTGCAGGTCATATTGGCTTCACCACGTCAAGAATTGCGAGTGGAATATGCGGCAGTGGGCGCAGACAGACTGTTGAAAACATAGCATCCGGCCGGGCTATTGCCGCCCAAGCCTCCGCCAAAGGGGTTGAGGGGATGGATGCAAGGGGCGTTTATGATGCCCATTTGTCGGGCGCTAACTGGGCCACTGAAATTATCCAGGGATCAGCGTCAGCGGTGGCAGAACTTTGTGCCAACCTCCATGCAACGCTTGACCTGGATCTTGTTGTTTTGGGTGGAGGGCTTGGATTGGCCGAGGGATATCTGGAAATGGTTCAGGCATCACTTCAGGAAGAGCCTGCCTTGTTCCAACCTCCAATAGCTGCCGCAGAACTGGGTGTTGGTGCCGCTTTGATCGGAGCCCTGTACGACTTTTAAGTGGGCTCAAAATCTTTCTGCCAATGACCCAGAAGAGGGTCGGCAGTTTTTTTCAAAAAGCCATCAAGTTCGCGCTTCAGATCCAAAATGCGTGATTGCATTTTGGGATCGTTGATCAGGTTTTTTTGCTCGCCTCCATCACTGTCTAATTCGAATAATTCGTCTTCCGCATTCAAATACCAGACATATTTATATCGATCGAGTTCGACCATCCGCCAATCGGTTACCTTCATCCAGTCGCCCAGAGGTTGGTGCATAGCAAAAACAGCCGGGTGAGTGTCATCGTCCCAGTCCCTGCCCATCAGGTCATCACCTGCCCAGCCAGCAAAGTCTGGCAGATCGCAAAGCCCGGCCAGCGTCGGAGCTACGTCCACCAAATTGACGGGTATTGATGTGCGTTTGCCGAGTGGTCCTTTTGGAATGCGGACGATCAAGGGGACGCGAATTGATTCCTCATAGGGCACCATTTTTTGCCACAGACCATGCGCCCCCAGGTTTTCACCGTGATCCGATGTAAACAGGATGATCGTGTCTTCCATCAGGTCTTCGTCTTCCATCACCTTCAGGATCTTGCCGATCATGTCATCGATCATGGTCACGAACCCCCAATACACAGCATAGCTCGCCCTCCATTCATCGAAGTCTTCACCGTGATCGAGGAACAGATCACGATAATAACTTGTCTGATTGGCAACATGCTCGCCGGCGAGAGGCCCAAAATTGTTGGGTATTGGGACGTCGCTTGGGTCGTACATGCTGAAATAGGGTTCTGGAATCATGAATGGTGGATGAGGTCCATTGTAGGAACAGACCTGGAAGAACGGTTTGGTGCGGTCCCGCGTCTGAATCATGTCTATGGCAAAGTCCGTCACATAGGCTTCGTTGGTCTTGTTGACCGACAAGTCCTGGCAATGGACCTTTGGAATGGACATCGATGGAGTTCGGGTGGTTCGGGTCGCCGGATCATTGAACATCCAACCGTCAATCAATCCCTGATCGCGGCACCATTGGCTGTATTCTTTGGTTGAATCTCCGTCATGCCGGTCGGTGAACTGGGAAATATTGCCTTTGCCCATATGCCATTTGCCCGCATAATTGATCTGATAGCCACTGGCGCGAAAGTGGTCGAGCATCTGACACGAGGTTAGATAACCCGTCTGGTTTGACATCATGTCATTTTGAGTGGGGTAAAGCCCGGTAAACAGTGACGCACGGGACGGCAGGCACAACGGACAAGGTGTCATTGCCCGGTCAAACGACACGCCCTCACTTGCGAGACAATCAATATTGGGAGTTTTGCAGGGGGTCTGCCCACGAAATCCCAGAGTATCCGCACGCTGCTGGTCCGTCATGATCAAGAGCACATTTGGATGCTTGCTCATGCAGGGCCACGTTTGTCAGATTTCAGATAAGCGCTGGTCGCATCAAACTGTCCAGAACCGGTTTTCCATTGTCCATTGAATTTAGCCACACAATCTCGCAACGGATCGTTGCAATTGGCCGTTTCCCGCATAAGCGAGGCGCGCATATTGGCCAATCGTTCAGCAGCACGGGGTTGATCGATCAGATTGTTCAATTCGCTGGGATCAGTATTCAGGTCGTACAATTCGTCGTAATCGCCGGGTGAAAAAATCAGCTTCCAACCATCATCTGAAACCAACATGCGCTGTGAATACAGATAACGTAGCCCATGATATTCGGCCATCAGGTGCTGTCGAGGTGGGCATTTCGAATTGGCAATCTCATTGCTGAGATCACGGGCATGCCGCTTCGTTGTTTCGATCCCCATCAGCGCAAACGCCGTAGGCAGTATATCCATGTTCAATGCCAGACCATCGCGTGAACTTGCTGCAAGGCTCGGATGGCTGAACACCAAGGGGACACGCATGGCTTCCTCATACATTAGACCCTTGTCAATCAGACCGCCGTGGGACCCGGTCATGTCCCCATGATCGGAGGTGAATACAATCAAAGTATTGTCAATCAGACCGCTTGATTGAAGGTGGTTGATCAAACGCCCGATCTGAAAATCCATCATCGCCACGTGATCGCAATACAGCCCGATATATTCGACCAACTCCTCCTCCGTGCGCGGATGGTTGCGATAGAAATCGTCTCGCTCTCGCTTAACCCGAACGGGTTTTTCATCGAGTTTGTCGTAAAAATTTGGCCAGATCCGGATCTTTGACCGGTCCGTGATGTTGTGAAATTCGTCGGCAATCAGATGCGGGCCATGGGGATCCCAGTATTGGAGAGAAACATAAAAGGGGGTTTCACTTCCCGACATATCGTCGAGCATATTGATGGTTTGGTTTGTCAAATAATGACCGGGGGTGGACGCAACCGGCCCACGCCATCGACCCCCCGCAAGGGTCTGCCCATCCGGATTGAAAAACAGTTCGGGCTCGACATGATAGGTCAGATCATTTTCTTCAAGGTAGTGAAGGAACGCTGGTGATGTTGTCAGGTTTCCATAACCCGGCAGGACATCTCCTTCGAATCCAAAATCGGCCGGACATTTATTCACGCCAACATGCCATTTACCGACAAAACCGCACCGATAGTCGGCGGCCAGCAAGTCGTGGTGCAACAACTGCGTGGGATCTGCCAGTTCTTTCGAAAGCGCGTGATACATGTCGCAATTGGTGCCCATGCCATGCTTGAACGCATAGTCACCGGTGAACATCGAGGCCCGTGATGGTGTGCACAGGGGGCACGTTGCATAAGTGCGGGAAAAGGACACGCCGCTGGCCATCAGGTGGTCCAGATTGGGGGTATGGACGGGTTGAAATTTGTCAGGGCCAACCATATCCCATCGCAATTGATCGACCCCGATAAACAAAAGGTTTTTCATGCCTGTGTGTTTTCCTCAACCAGATGGCAGGATACAAAATGCTGCTCGCCATTTCGCACGTAGGGTGTGAGTGAGGGAATTTCACTCTTGCACCGATCAATTGCCTTGGGGCAACGGGGATGAAAAGGACACCCACTGGGTGGGTTAACTGGACTTGGCACGTCGCCTTCCAACACGATGCGTTGCGTTTTTCGATCCAGATCGGCAACCGGGATGGCTGACAGGAGTGCCTCCGTATAGGGATGCAACGTGTCGGCATATATGTCTTCGGTTTTGGCCAGTTCGACGATGCGCCCCAGATACATAACGGCAATCCGGTCGCAGATATATTCGGTCACACTCAAGTCATGAGTAATGAAAATATAGGTGAGATTTCGTTCCTTTTTCAGGTCCATCAGCAATTGCAAAACCTGCGCCTGGATGGAGACATCCAAAGCGCTGACAGCTTCATCACAGACAACCAATTCCGGGTCGACGCAGAGAGCTCGGGCTATACCTATACGCTGGCGCTGACCACCAGAAAATTCGTGCGGATAGCGATCCATAAATTCACGACGAAGGTTTACCGCCTCAAGCAGGTCGCCGATGATTCTGCGGCGTTCACTTTTAGCTTTGATACCGTAGCGCTTTAGCGGGTCCTGCAAAGATCCAAATATTGTAAAGGCGGGATTGAGCGAAGAGTGGGGATCCTGAAACACAATCTGCAATTTCTTGCGGTAAGCAATCATCTCCTCATTGCTCAATCCCCGAAGTTCAACCGGACCATCTTCGTCGTTATAGGTAATTTCCCCCGCGGTTGCTCTCACAAGCTGCAGGATGGATTTACCAAGCGTTGTTTTGCCGCAACCACTTTCACCAACCAGTCCGAGTACTTCGCCTCTCTTAACATCAAGGTCGATACCATCGACGGCTCTGACGTGGCCTGCAACTCGTTTGAGAATACCTTTGCGGACATCGAAATACGTCTTCACGCCCCGAATTTTCAAGATGATTTCCTGCGCATCAGCCATTTTGGGCAATCTCCTTATGAGCCCAGCAACTCACCCGATGGGTGTCGTTGACAAAATCTTCAGATGGCATTTGCTTGCAGGCGTCGCTTGCAAAGTCACATCGAGGAGCAAACTGGCACCCGACCGGACGGTCATATGGATCGGGCGTGGCCCCGCGAATGGATTTGATGTCCTGATTGCGGCCGCGACCGAGAACCGGAATTGAATCAAGCAAGGCTCGGGTATAGGGATGACGGGGGCGCCGCAGGACATCATCGACTGTGCCAGCCTCCACGATATTTCCCATATACATCACGGCGACTTCGTCAGCCAGCTCGGCAACCACACCCATGTCATGGGTGATCAGCATGATTGCTGTGTGATGCTCAGATTTCAGTTTGTCCATCAACCCAAAAATTTGCGCCTGTATGGTCACGTCCAGCGCCGTTGTCGGTTCATCAGCAATCAATATTTTTGGATTGCAGCACATTGCCATGGCAATCATTGCCCGCTGTCGCATTCCCCCGGAAAAATTATGCGGATATTCTTCAGCACGCTGTTCAGGCAGGGGAATACCCATGTCTGTCAATAACTCGATGACGCGGGCCTTGATTTCGCTGCTGTTCAAATCGGTATGGTATTGCAGGCTTTCGGCAATCTGGAATCCGATTGTGTAAACCGGATTGAGCGCGGTCATCGGGTCCTGAAATATCATCGAAATCTCTGATCCGCGAATGCGGCGCATTTCACTGCCATCCCGCGGCAGCTCATCAATGCGGATATCGCCCCTGTCAGAATGATAGGTGACGGAGCCCTCTTCAATGCGCGACAGGGTCGGCAAAAGCTGCATGATTGTTGATGCGGTAACCGACTTTCCGCATCCACTTTCCCCCACAACACAAAGTGTCTTGCCTTTCTTGATGTTGAAAGAAACGCCATTTACGGCCTTGTTGCAGCGCTTGTTGGTGTAGAAGAATGTTTTCAAATTTTCGACGCTGAGCGCAATTTCATCGGTCATGACATCACCCCTGCAACGTTGAATCGGTTGAGTCACGCAGACCATCGCCGATAAAGTTGACGCTCAACACGAACAGAGAAATAACCAGCCCAACCGGCAGCCACATCCACCAGTTGTTTTGCAGCACCCGAAGGTCCTGGGCGACGTTGAGAATGTTGCCCCAAGTGGGAATCGAAAGCGGAACGCCCAGACCCAGAAAGCTCAATCCGGCTTCTGCCAGGATGAACATGGCCGTGGTCAGCGTCACGTTGACCATTATGGGGCCCAGCGCATTGGGCAAAATATGCTTGTAGCAAATCTTCACTGTGGAAACGCCAAAACTCTGCAAGGCCTGGACGTATTCTTCTTCGCGCAAACTCAACATGCGTGCTCGGGATAGTCGATACATGCTGCCCCAACCCGACAAGACAAAAATAATGATGAGGTTGATCAGGCTCTGGCCGACGATGGAAACCAGCAAGAGGACCAAAATAATCTGCGGGAAGGACATAAAAATCTCAGATACGCGCAACGCCACGACATCGATCCATCCTCCCCGGTAACCGGTATAGCAGCCAATACCAACCCCGATCACCGCTGAGAGCAAGGCGCTGCCAAGTCCAACAAGTATCGAGACTCGCCCACCGTAAAGAATTCTGGCAAAGACATCGCGCCCAGTTCGGTCCGTTCCGAAAATGTGATCCCAGGACGGGCTGTTGAGCATTGACCGCAGGTCAATTTTTTGAGGGTCATGCGACGTGAGGAGCGGCGCGAATATCGACGACAACAAGATGATAGAAAATATGATCAGCCCGACCATGGCCAGTCGATTACTCATCATCTTGCGCAGTGCTCGATTGCCGGTGCTCGTTTTTAACAAGCCCGCTTCCTCTTGCGCGCGGATACGGTCAAATTTTTTGTTGAGGGCTGATGAGGACATTTTTGCTACCCCAACCTAACGCGTGGATCGATAAGTGCCGTCAGAATATCGACGATCAGGCTCGCCATGAGCATGGCGAAAACGGAAAACAGAGCAATCATCATGACAAGCGGATAGTCTGAGCCTCGAACCGCAAGGATGAATTCATTGCCAACGCCAGGCCATTGAAAAACAGTCTCGATGATAACGGACCCGCCAATCAGGGTCGGAAGTCGAAAACCGATCAATACAACAACTGGTGTCAAAGCGACCCGAAAGCCGTGGATCAGATTTATTCTCCATTCCGGCAGGCCCTTGGAGCGCGCGGTACGGATAAATTCGCGGGAAAGGCTGTCCAGCATGGCGGATCGAGAATATCGCATCACCCCAGCTGTCATCATCAACGATAGAACCACTCCAGGTAAGATAATATTGGGAAGATGATCCCAATAGCTGTCATACTCCGGCAGCAAGCGTCCTCCGACCGGCAGCCAACCCAAATTTAAAGCGAACACCAGCAGAGCTACGAGGCCAAAGAAAAATTCCGGAATAGATACGCCCAGCATGCCGACTACGGTCAACGTAGAATCTGTTGCGGACCCCCGGCGCAGGGCGCTGATTGTACCAAAAAAACAACCAATCAGTGTTGAGAACAACAATGCGAAAATGGACAGTTCAAGGGTTGCGGGCAAACGGTCCAATACGATTGTTGAGATGGCAACTCCGCCCGACAGGGAATGTCCAAAATCTCCCTGCAGAACATGGAACAGCCATATGCTGTAGCGTTCCAAAAACGATTTGTTGA
>Ga0206131_10007474_pt1 | contig 10946 bp, 10 predicted proteins | sample Helgoland_Spring_FD_148636 | JGI IMG/M metagenome (GOLD analysis project Ga0206131, IMG submission 148636) | Pelagic subsurface seawater microbial communities from Kabeltonne, Helgoland, North Sea - Helgoland_Spring_Bloom_20160517_1 | ecosystem: Environmental > Aquatic > Marine > Epipelagic ... | reverse complement strand
TAAACGAAAGAGTCATTACACTTTCATCGGACCCTAAATTAACAAGAGCAGCTGATCTTATAGCAGCTTATATTAATAAAAAAACTAAGCTAGGTTTTAAAGCTATTCAGTTTGATACTGTAGCTATTTTTGATGGTAAAGAAACCGTTGGAAATATGTTTGTTAGTGATAAAGGCAAATTTCCAGCTATTAGAGTAGTTGCTAATTCAAATGCCAACCAACCTGGTATAGTAGGTCATTTAGAATTTTATGAAGAAGTTGGAAGTCCAACATGTACATATGCTTTTTCATCTGAAAACTTTCCTATTGTTCAATTAGTTTCTGAGTTAGTAAAAGTTATTTCAGATAAAAAATATGCAACGGAAGCTGAAGCTGCTTTAAATGAAGGTATGGTTAATGAAGCATCCTCCAAGTTAACTAATGAAGAAGTCAAAATGGTTTCTAAAAAACTTAATTCTGGAGAAGCTGCAACTAAAATAGCAAAAGAATTAGGAGTACCTTATTATAAAATACTTAATATTAGAAAAGGAATTACTGTAGTAGAAAAGGATTCTCCTATAGTTGCAGTAAATGAAGAGACTCTTTCAGATAAAGTTAAGTATCTTGAAGAAATGATGCAAGACATTTATGATATTTCAAGAAAGGTAGCAGCTGGAGCATTTAATTCACTATTTATTTCAGGTAGAGCTGGTACAGGTAAGACTTATAACGTTGAGCGAGCAATGAAAGACGAAGGTCTTATTGAAGACGATGACTATATGTTGATTTCTGGAGCTGTTTCTACGATAATGATGTATAAGAAAATGTATCAATTTAGAAATAAGACTCTTGTTTTTGACGATTGTGACGCAGTGTTTAGAGATGAAAATGGTAGAAATATTCTTAAAGCTGCACTTGATACTAAGAAAATTAGAAGAATTTCTTATTTAAAGAGATCTAGTTTAGTTTTCGACCCTAAAGATTATGAATTAGATCCGCAGGGAGAGTATGAACAAATTGAAAACGGTTTAGTTCCTGCATATTTTGAATTTTCAGGTAGAGTTATCTTTATTTCTAACTTAGAAAAAGATAAAGCTGACCCCGATGGAGCTATTAGATCCAGATCTATTTTAATTGATGTTAATCCAGACGATGCAACGCTTATGGAAAGAATGAAAAAGCTTCTTCCACATTTGGAACCAAAAGAAATGCCGATTAACGAAAAAGAAGAAATTTATGATTTCATGAAAGAAGCTAACGATGTTTCTATGAGAACATTTGTTAAAGCAGCTGGATTCAAGGTGGCAGGTTTATCTAATTGGAAAAGAATGGCTAAGCGTTATCTATAATATACAATAATGTATGGCAAGTTATAATCTTAAATTTAACAAAGATGATTCAGTTGTCAGACATCTTATTATTGGATTACTATCTGACTTAAATGATAAATTAAGTTTCTTTAGACAAGTTTCCAATGACGAGAGGGTTGTTGTTGATGTGCCTTTCTTTTATTCTATTACAGGAGATGAAAACTTTTTAAGAGACAATTTTTTATTTTCAACTATTAATGGAGTTGGCTGTGATCCAGACATTGATAAAGCAGACGGCAACTATGATAAAGTACCAAGAGGCTTAGTCAATTTAACTTCTTTAAACATTGATGCTAGTAAATTAGTTAATAAAAGAAACTTTGGGCATTATGCCAAATTAGATGCTAATGGAGAAATGCAAGGATTTGCATCTGAATTTGAAATGATTCCTATTACAATAGGATTAGACATTGAAATATTATTATCAAGTCAATTAGATCTTTTTAAAGTAACTGAGGCTATAGTAAAAAAGATGTATAAATCAAATTACTATAATGTAGAAGTAGGACATTTAGAAGAAGGTCTATATAGACTAGCATCTTATTATGCAATGCCAGATGATTATTCAGTTGAAAGGCCAATAGAATATGGGTTTGATGATAAAGGAAATCATAAAGTTACTTTTACTTTAGAAGTTAATTCATTTTTACCTTCATTTGATTATTCTACAGAACGGCATATTGGTAATAGAATGTTTGGTATTGGAGGAAATACAGGAGGGCCCACTGGTAAAATTACTACGCTTGATGGTGTTTCAGACGAGCAATTACCGCCTGTTGGAGAAAAGTATAGGGTAAAAGCAACAAGACTCCCGTTCGATAAGAAGAATTATTTCGGGTGATATATAAAGAAAATTATAAAAATTAAGATAATGGCTAATTTAAAATCAAAGATATTTTCACCAGTAATTGGAGAAGGAACTGTAGCTTTATTTCATAGCTCAGGAGCAAACTTTTTAATAAACGAATCTAATATACTAAAAGTAGGGAAAAATGTTGATAAGACGTTTATTTCTTTAGTAGAAGCAATGTACTCGTTTGATATAAACGAATCGGGAATTAAAGCATACTATGACCTTAGAAATAATAGATTTGTTTCATGTGGTGATGAATCTAGTTTAAACAATGCAAACAATTTCTTTAGCTTAACTGAAATGAAACAATTTTTAACTGAAAAAAGAAAACAGTTAAAACTGTCTAATCAAGGCGAAGACATTATAAATGAAATTACAGAAGAAATCAATACAGTAGACGCAAAGCTTCATGAAGCAAACAATATGCCTATGGTATCTAGCTTTACATTTGACGCTAATGAAAAAAAGACATACATAAATTCAACAGAAATTTTAGACGAAAATATAGCAGAACATATTTTTTCACTAGGTCAGGTATTGTATGAGCATAAAGGCATGTTAAGTTTATTTGAAATAGCTTCAAGAAATTTCAATGCATATCAAAAATTAGAATTTATTTCTGAAATAAAAGAAGGAGAAGTTACATATTCTGTTATGAGAAAAGAATCAGAATCATATGTATATCGTTATAATTCTGAAACTAAATTGTCAACATTTAAGAATATGTCAATCATTGAAACAATTGATTATATTTTAGAAAATACAGGCGAGGACGTATCTTATATGTTTGAAGACATACTGGAGTCTGCTAAACAAAAAAATCAACTTAAGTTTGAAAAGATTTCTAATTTACATGAGATGATTGCATTCTTAAAAGATAAAAGAGGTGATTTAGCAGATCAAGATAAAAATATTGAAGAGATTAAAGAAGCTGATCACATGATTAATCAAGAAATCAAAAAGCTAGAAAAAGAGATTAAAGTTATAGAGGCAGAAGATCTAAGTAGAAATGATGGCTATGTTCCAGGGACATTAGAAGCCGATCTTGAAGAAATAACAGCAGGTACTGAAATTATGGTTGATGCGTTGGCATATGCTGCAGCAGGTAGTGATGATTCAATTACTTTCTTTTTAGAAGATAAACCGTATAAGATAGAAAAAAGATTTATAGGACTTGCTAGTGGTGAAGCAGTTTAAGCTATAAACAAATTAATGTTAAAGGCCAGTTTTAAACAAACTGGCCTTTTTTCGTATAATATTAAATAAAACAACAATAAAGTGCCTAGAAAAAAGAATTACTTAAACAATAGGGATTTATATGACGAGATAGTAAAATCAAAGGAACAAGAAAAGTTAACACCTAAGGCAGAAAAAATGTTAGTTATGATTGCTGAAAGAGCAATTAGAAAACTAAATTATTTAAACGAAGATGACAGACAAGATTGTCTTCAGTTTGCTATTTTAGATCTTTTAAAGTACTGGAGAAATTTCAATCCCGTATACCCTAATGCATTCGCTTACTTCACAGAAATAGCTAAGCGAGGCTACGCTAAAGGTTGGAATAAAATCCATCCTCAGAAATATAAAGACACTCTTTCTATTGACAGATCTAACTCTGCAGATGGAGAAGGAGGATTATTTAATATTTAATGTCTATTAAGAATGTCAAGCCTAACAAAAACTCTGGCTTTATACAAGGTTATTTTAACCCAAAGAATCCAGAAAAGTATAAAGGACCTTCGCCTATTATTTATAGATCTTCTTGGGAAAGAAAGTTTATGATCATGTGCGATAGTAAAGATGAGGTCTTGGCATGGTCTAGTGAACCGGTAGAAATAAAATACTGGTCTAGTTTAGATAGTAAAGAACGTAAGTATTACCCTGACTTTTTTATGAGAGTCAAAAAGGGTGATACTTATGAAGATTTTTTAGTTGAAATAAAACCAGAAGCTCAGATTAAAAAGCCCGAGCCTCCAAAAAAGAATTCTAAGAAAGCTCTTAAGTCTTATAAGTTTTTAGCAGAACAATACATAAAGAATAGAGATAAATACGCATATGCTAAAAGATGGGCAGAAGACAGAGGCTGGAGATTTATAGTACTTACCGAAAATAGCATGAAATAATGGGTTATATTAAAAAGAATATAAGACAATTAAGCAAAGCCTCTGGCGGTAAAAGATTAGCTAGAAAACAAGCAGAAGATTGGTTTGAAACGTCTAAAAAGAAAATGAATGAAAAATCAGTAGTTAAAACAACTTCTAGATTTTTACCAGGTAAGATATATGTATTTAGGTATGATGATCCAAAATATAAAGATAAGTTGGAGTGGTGGGATATGAATCCAGTAGTATTAGCATTAAATTCAGCAGAATCTAATGACTTAGGTATAAACTTAAATTTATTACCGATTGGAGTCAAAGAAGAGCTTTTAGATTTTGTATATGATAGGCTTCAGAGTTCTATTAAAAATCAAACAATGGGAGTTAAATCCAGCAATGCAGCTGCACAAGGATATGTTTCATTAACATATGACGGAGCTAAGTCCTTTTTAGGTAGATTTGGATTTGATTTTGCTATTAGGCAATATATACCGAATAGAAAATCAAATCAAGCCACAATCGCTTATGAGAATTGGCCAGAAATTGCCCTTTGCGATTTTATTGACCTAAATGGAGCTACAATTGGATCTATAAAGTGGAGATTTAGAAACCACTTAAAAAAGAAGAATATATAAAGTAATACAATAATATTGTCAAATGGCAGGATTTACAGATAGAAACGGACCCTTAAGCACGGGTAAACGACCCTTTAGATTGCGAGACTCTCTAAAGACATTGTCGTCTTTTGGTATGAGATACGATGATTTAGTTATTCGACAGTCTCAGGCTATAGGACCAATGGAAGATATGTTTGGCTACGGTCAAATAAACCCAATAGGTACAGATAATGATGATATTTATTCTGCATTTGCAGCTATGTCATTAACTGACATGCAATTAAGAAAGAATATACCATTCTTTGACCAAGACTATCAAGCAAAGCGAGAAGAGTTAAGAGCTTTTTCTTTACACGACGAGGTTGAAGATATATTAGACATATTATGTGATGAAACCATAGTATATGACGAAAAGAATTTCTTCGCTAGGCCAGAAATTTTAGGCATGGATGTATCTGATCAAGTTGAAAAAGACTTAGTTAGATATTTTAATCAAATTTATCACTATTTTGGATTTAACCAAGACCAATCCGCTTGGTATTTTTATAGAAAGTTTTTGATTGATGGATATCTATCATTTGAAATAGTATACAATCCAGACCAAACTGAGATTATAGGATTTAAAGAAATTGATCCAACTACATTAGTACCTGGATATAATAACGATGATGGTAAGAAAGTTTGGGTTCAGTTTAAAGATGACCCGGTAAAAGAAAGAAAGTTATATGATTCACAAGTTGTATACTTATCTTACTCATCTATTACTACATCTTCTAGAGTATCATATGTCGAACGTTTGATAAGATCTTTTAATCTATTAAGAATTATGGAACATACCCGAGTTATTTGGGCTGTTACTAATGCTTCTTTTAGAATGAAGTTTATTATACCAGTTGGTGGTAAATCTAAAACAAGAGCAAAGCAGTCATTGGCTCAGTTAATGAATTCATATAAAGAGACTGTTGATTTTGATTGGGAATCAGGTACACTTGCAACTGACGGTAAACCCATGCTTCAGTTTAATAAAGAGTATTGGTTGCCTTCTAAAGATGGAGATACTCCAGAAATTGAAACGCTTGGTGGCGAAGGTCCTGATTTATCGGACACAGAGGCTCTTAAGTATTTCTCTGATAAATTAAAGCAAGTTTCTAAAATACCTTACTCTAGATTCTTATATGAAGATGGAGGAGGAGACTTTAATCTAGCTGCCGATGGTATGATTAGAGATGAAATTAAATTTAGTAAGTTTATTAATAGACTTCGTTCGGTCTTTCAAGAGATATTAGTTAAGCCTCTTTATATTCAGATGTGCTTAAAGTATCCAGAATTTGCAGATGATCCCCAGTTTAAGACTCAGGTGGCTATGAAATTCAACGAAGATAATGCATTTGCAGAATTAAAGACTATGGAGATCATGGAACGTAGACTTGACTTTATTGGTAGCATGAGAGACTCTCTGATGACTACTAACGCTGAAACAATGGAAGAAGAATACTTCTTTGATATGGACTTCTTGGTTAAGAGATATCTTAATCTCACACCAGACGATATTGCAGCTAATGAAGCGTCTAAATCTAAATCTCAAAAACAAGATGCAGAAGCTCCAGTCCCTGATGACGATATGATGGGCTTCTAATATAAAAACAAATCAATAAGATGAAATACTTAAAACTTTTCGAACAATTCTTAGGAGAAAAAGATTCTGTTTTAGCAGGAGATGAATCTAAAGTTGAAGTCGATTCAGTTATTACTGTAAAAGGTAAAAAGATATCAGCCCAAGAAATATTAGGAGCTATTATATCTTCAGACACTGAAAAAGAAATAGAACAATATTTCTATGATAAGTATGGTGATGGATCTTTTTCAATTGAATCTATGTCAGCTATAAAAAAAGCTTTTAATGATTATAGAAAAGAACAAGCTGAAGAAGAAAAAGAAGCTGAAAAAGAAGAAGAAGGAGGCGATGATGATGGAGGCTTAGGCATCTAATCAGTTTTCCGTGATTTTTACAACAAAAAGAATAGATATATAATCAAAATAAGACCCATATAATGGCAGATTTAAAAAATTTACTTATAGTTGAGCGCTCTTCTGGAAACTTAAAAGTTTCAGGTGAGAGTAAAGACTATGTGCTGGAGGGTATTTTTGGAGAAATTGATTCCAAGAATAAGAATAATCGTATTTACACAGAAGGTGAGTATGTTCCTCAAATAGAAGCACTTCAAAATAAAATAAAATCATCTAAACTATTAGGTGAACTTGATCATCCTCAACAGTTTGATATTTCTTTAAAGAATGTATCACATGTTATTGAGGATCTTTTTTATGATAAAGATAGTAAACAAGTAAAGGGTAGAATTAGACTTTTAGATACTGACGCTGGTCGACAGGCTAAAGCATTGGTAGACGCAGGAGTTCCTTTACAAATTTCGTCTAGGGCAGCTGGAACTGTAGAATCCAGCGGTAAAGTTAAGATTAAGCAACTATTTACTTATGATTTAGTAGCAGATCCTGGCTTTGAGAACGCTGAACTCTCAAGAGTAAACGAGTCATATGGCTTCTCAAATGATAGCAGTCTATTTATATATGAAGTAGACAAAGCGCAAGTATTAGAAACAAACTCAAATCAAAATAATATAGAAAAAATGGAAGAATTTGTAAATGCAAATGACTTCAATAAGTATACAGAGTACTTAGCCGAGGAGATTAAGACACTGAAAGACTCTATTGATGAAGTCAAGACGGGCGTTAGTGAATCAGCTAACAAAACCGTTGAAGAGCAAATGCAAGACGTTATTGCTCATAACGATCACTTAGTTGAAAACATTAATAAAGTTACCGAGTATACTCAATATTTGGCTGAACAGCTTGATAGTAATATCCAATATACTGAATATGTCGCTGAACAAGCTGATAACGGTATTCAATATGCTGAACACGTGGCTGAAAAACTGGATCAATCTATACAATACACTGAACATGTGGCAGAAAAGGCAGATCAAGGTATTCAATATGCTGAAACAGTTGCAGAGAAAGTAGAACAAGGCCTTGAATATACAGAAACAATTGCTGAGTCAGTAAACAAGTTAAAGGAATATGCTAATTATATAGCAGAAGCTAGCAATGAAGGATTTACCGAAAATGATAAGCTTGTTGAATACGTTGATTATCTAAAAGAGAATTTAGAATCAGTTACCCAATATGCAGAATATATTGCCGAGTCTATTAATGAAAACGTAGTCGTTGAAGAACTAGATAAAGGTAAAGAAGATGAAGGTGCTGGAAAAGAGGTTGAAGACCTTGAAAAGGACGCAGAAGTCGGAGATAACTCAAAGGAAGGAGATGTATCTAAAGATGCTGAAGATGCAACTACTGATGCAGAAGATTTAGAAGCTGATCTTAAAGATTCAGATGCAGAAGTTGAAGTTGGCGGAGAAGAGGTTAAAGCCGGTGAAGGAGAGGAAGATGTAGAAGGAGAAGACGGAGCGCATGACCCACTAGAGGCTTATAAGTCTGAGATTAGCTCAAAGCTTGATACTCTAGTTGAAAAAGCTCTAATTAAAGAAAATGCTAATCCTTCATTCTTTAGAATCGTTTCAGGTTCAACTCAGTCTAAGTATAATGAGTTAAACGAAGACGCTAAAAAAGAAGTTAGACAAGCAGTTGCAAAGAGAGGATTTATGACTGAATCACAGATAGTTTCTTTAATTGAATCATCGCAACTAATTGTTGAGAATAGAAACGCTGAGCCATTCGTATTAGAAGCAATGCCATCAGAATATAAAGAAAAGTGGGAATCACTGTCTGAGTCAAAACAGGCACAAGTTCTTGCACAATCTAAGTACTTTAATCTAAATACAGAATATCAAGTTTCAAACTTCTGGCAAACTAGAGACCTAAGAGAGTCTAAGCCTAATATGGAAAGACTTGAAATGGTTAACGAAAAGAAGTCAGTTCAAGAAGAGACTAAGCCGATGTATGACGTTTCTACATACGCTGATCAATTAAAGAAGAGATTTAAGAAATAATGAAATACGTAAAACTATTCGAACAGTTTCTCATAACTGAAAAAACAATTGACGTCCGTGATAAAGTAAAGACTGACCCTGCACTTGCTAAAAAACTATTACGATATGCAAATGAAGAAAACGAGGACGGAGATTATCAAGAAAGCTACACTGTACAAACTAAACCGCCTAATTGGGATGGACCTCTAATGAGTTTCAATACCCTTGATGCTATATTTGGCATGTTAGGTCGTAATGTTGACGAGGCTCCTTTTGATTGGGGCGTGAATGTTGCTGCCGACAGAATTGAATACTTTGCTGGTGATGACGATTATTCAATACCTTTTAAACTTCAAGAAGCCAAATTGGAAGAAGTAATTAAAGTAATTACAGCTGCAATGAAAAAGGCTAAAGCAGCATTCGACAAATAATAACAATAATTAATAAAAATATATAAAACCATCGACGATAGGGCGACAGAAGCAGAAAGCCCAAGTAAATGTCGAATTTAAACAAACCGCAAAAAAAATAAAAAATTCAAAATGAATAAGATTAACGAAGCGGAAATCAGAAATACTTGGGCTCCAATTATTGAGGAGGCTACTGGTATCAATGATTCTAACAAACTAGCTTGGATGAGCGAATATTGCCACAATCACAAGCTTTATGAGGATGCGAACATTATGTCGCTTTCTAACAACCCTGGCCCAATGAACCTAACAGGTATGGGCGCAGTTACTTTCCCATCACAATCTGCAGTTGCAGGTACAACCGGAGGAGATGCTGGTTCAGGAGACAAAGCTCCAACTCTATTGCCATTGGCGATGCAAGTTGCAGCTCAGACTATCGGTCTAGACTTGGTACCTGTTGTACCAATGGCAGGTCCTATGGGTCTATTGTCTTACCTAGACTTCACATATGAAGGAGGTACGACTGGTTTATTAAACAACACTGATTCTGTAGCTCCAACTTACGTCAAAGCTGACATCGGCGTTGTCGCTGCTGGTAATGATGAGGATGCTGGTACTTCAAGAATCGATGGTAAACCAATCATTCAAGTCGTTGACGCTCTATTGGGTGCAGGCGCAGGTGAAGCAACTATTGCTGACAGATACGCTGGCGCTGAGCTAGTTAAGGCTCTTGACGACCATATCCCAGGATTCTCTGGTAATGCTGATGGATCACCTTACTCAAGAGAAGACGGCGAAAGAACAGCTGACAGACTAATGGGCATGAGCCTATTCAGCAAGTCAGTTGCTGCTGAAACTTTCCAAGTTGCAGCTGCTGTTACTCGTGAGCAGATCCAAGACCTAAAGCAATTCGGCGTTGACGCTGTTGCTCAGGTTGAGTCAGTTTTAACTAACGAATTAACTCAGTCTATCAACGCTCACATCTTAACTGCTATGAGAGCTCTTGCTGCTGTTAACGCAACTGCTGCAGGTTTCTTAGCTGCTGGTTTAGATCTAACTCCTAACGCTAACTATGGCGGAGAGACTAGAGGTGAGGCTCACAGAAGAGTTCTAACTAACATCTTGGCTGCTGCTAACTTAATTGCTAACAGAGGCAGAAGAGGTGCTGGTAACTTCGCAGTTGTTGATGCTAAGATGGCTTCAGCTTTACAAGGTGTTGCTGGTTTCGTACCAAACCCAATGGCTAATACATTCAACCAAGTTGCAGGTGCAATTTACCCAGTTGGATCTGTTGCAGGTATCAATGTTTACACTGACCCACTACAAGAATTTGGTAGCGGTGACGTTCTAGTTGGTAGAAAAGGTGATGGAAACGGTCCTGGTTTGGTATTCATGCCTTACCTAATGGCTGAATCTGTACAGGCTATCGCTGAGGGCACTATGGCTCCAAAGGTAGCTGTTAAGTCACGTTACGCACTTGTTGAGGCTGGATTCCACCCAGAAACTCAGTACATTAGCTTTAACGTTTCTAACTTAGAACTGTGATTCTAAATATTAATTAGAATTTAATACAATATAAGGAAAGCCCGCGAATGCGGGCTTTCTTTTTGT
>Ga0206131_10007469_pt1 | contig 10951 bp, 18 predicted proteins | sample Helgoland_Spring_FD_148636 | JGI IMG/M metagenome (GOLD analysis project Ga0206131, IMG submission 148636) | Pelagic subsurface seawater microbial communities from Kabeltonne, Helgoland, North Sea - Helgoland_Spring_Bloom_20160517_1 | ecosystem: Environmental > Aquatic > Marine > Epipelagic ... | reverse complement strand
AGCATCGTTGATTTCTTTGATAGTAACGCAAACATTATGTCTGCCGCTATCACATCTGCAATCTTCCTTGCTCTTAAACCAAATCTTAGAACAATGCTACTTGGCCCGGCTCTTGCAGCTGCCTTTATTACTGCTGCAGGTCAGCTTGGAAACAACTCAGAGTTTCTTGATGCAGCACGAAACACAGCTAAAGGCTTCGGTGAAGCTTTAAACAAGATGCTCACTGGTGAAGGTGACTTTGTTGCTGATACTTTGACTGGCCTTGGCAACTTGGCAAAAGCCATTGGCGAAGGTTTACTTGAAGGCTTATTTGGAACTGAGTTTCAAGACGGCTTTAAATCTCAACTAGCAACCGCTCTTGGGGTTGTAATAACCGCGTTTATCCTCACACCTAAGATTGCAGTAGGTATGACAAAGATTGCGACTGGGCTGCTAGCAAAACTAGTCTTAGGGTTGTCGGTAGATGCTTTTTCAGGCTTTAAAAAGAAGCTTAAGGATGGGCTATCAACTGCGATACTGGAAGTACAAACTAACCCCGGCAGAGCAGCAGGGGCAGCACGATCTTTAGGTTCAAAACTTGCTACTGCAGCAGGGACAGGTATGAAGGCAGCTATGGCTGGGGTTCTGGCCCAGCAACTGGCAGATGTAGCCATCCCTGACGATGCCTTAGGTGGCGCAGGTGAAGGGCTAGACGTAGCTATCGGCGGCGCTGTTGCAGGCGCACAACTCGGGATGGCATTCGGGCCACTGGGTGCTGCAGTTGGCGCAGCTGTAGGCGCAGCTGTAGGGTTTGCTTTTGATGTTTATAACAACGAGGAGCTAAGAAAAAAGTTTGCTGACATAGCTCAGGCAGCTAAAGACTGGTTCTTAGACCTTCCAGAAACAGTCGGAACTGCTGTAACCTCTGGTTTTGAAATGGCGTGGAGCTACCTTGCAGGTAAGCTGGCGACCATTAAAGACTTCTTTAACTTTAACAAACCACAAACTACCGATGCAATTCAAGACTACTCTGCGAGTGACTTTGGGATTGCAATGCAGCAAATTCCAGATGGCTTCTCCACAGGTGGTGCTGTAAACGGGCCAGGCACAGGCACCTCTGATGACATCCCAGCGATGTTGTCTAACGGTGAGTATGTTATGAAAGCCTCTGCTGTTAGCAAGTTTGGCCCTGGCTTTATGGCTAAGATCAACGCTGGCATTATGCCTCAGATGTTCAACACCGGGGGTTTGGCGGGTACAGTCGAAAAGCTTGAAAGACAACACACGAAAGCCTTGTCAAAAGCTGAGACTAGGGCAGACTATTTTATTGCTAGTGAACTCTTTGGTCGGCTCCAAGCGGCACGTCGCCGACTGGCAGCTTCCGAAGGATTAGAGGGGGGTTCTAGCAGTTCTAGTGATTCTAGTAGTTCTAGTAAAGACAAGAAAAGCGGGAACGGCACGAAGAAAGACGGAGAGACAGCTGCTGAACAGTTTGCAACAGGCTTTAAAGAAGACTTTAAATCAGGTCTATCACAATTCTTGAGAACAGGTGATATTAAAGGGTTTCTTACTGGCCTTTTAGACAGCTTCACAGGTTCTATCATTGATAGTTTTGTTGAAGGCTTTACTGAGAAACTTCTTGGCAAGGCTACTGGAGAAGGTGGTTGGATAACTAACCTCTTCCAAGGTGGTGTGACCTTTGGCGAAAACGTAGCTGGAACTACGAGCAAGGCAGTTTCTCAAACTCTCGCTAACCAGTCTGGAGAGGGTGGAATTTTGTCCTCTATCTCTGGTTTCTTCGGAAAAATGTTTGAAGGTATAAAAGGCTTGTTCTCAGGCGGCGGTGCTGCTGGCGGCGGGGGTTTCCTCAGTGGTCTTATGGGCACTGGCGGTGGCGGCGGTCTGTTCAGCTCCATCTTCGGAACAAGCTTCGGAAGCATCTTTAAGGCTTCCCAAGGTGGTACTGTTCCAAGCACTCCGTTCTCACAAGCTGGTAAAGACAGTGTTCCTGCTATGTTGATGCCGGGTGAAGTTGTTCTTTCTAAGAACGCTGTAGCACGTCAAAACATGAACCAAGGACAACAACAACAAGTGTTTAACATTAACGTATCTGGAGACGTATCAAGACAAACTCGTAAAGAGATTGTTAAGATGATGCCTCAGATTGCCTCTGGTGTAAACATGAACAACAAAGAAAACAACTTCAGAAGAAGTTAAAAACTATTATGGTCATCCCTTCGGGGGTGGCCTTTTTTATCAAAACTGGAACTATTTTTACCTCAAAAAAAAGTGGGGAAAAACGCCCCTCTATAACGAAGAAAGGAAAAACCTATGAAACTATGTGCATCTGAAAACTGTATTAGTCCTGTCAGAAACGGGAAGACTACACAAAAGTACTGCAGTCGGTGTTGTAACTTTGTTCACAGGTACGGGATAACCGCACCGATAGCCGACGGCCTGTTGACTAAAAACAAAGGAGAGTGTAAGATATGCTCTATGAAAATATTCTTTGGAACGTCTGGACACCAGTCAGGTTTGAAGAAACACTCCGCTGTAGTGGACCATTGCCACAACACTGGAAAAGTGAGAGGTGTGATTTGTTGGGACTGTAACAAGGGTCTTGGCAATTTTGAAGACAACGAAGAGTATCTAAACAATGCTATAAAATACTTAAAAGACTCCCGCTGAAAAGTGGGGGCTTTTGGCCCTCTATATAAAGAAACAACTAAAACCAAATCTGGAGAACACAATGTTCCGATTCTACCGTGGCACTACCGTTCGTGAAGCAAACGAACTGGCACTTGACAAACAGACTCGTGACCTAACTCACTGGACTGACTCTTACGACAACGCTGCTAAGTACTCTAAAGGTGCAGTAGTAGAAATCGAGCTGGATGAACTTCCACCTCACTTCAACGCATACCGTGGTGTATGTGAAGGAGATGCTCTACACGGCACGTTTGCTGAGTGGGTACTTCCTCGCGCCTACTTTGAAAACAGAGCATCTTGCTTTGTTGAACTGGCAACCGTACATCTACACTAATTTGTACGGGCCTTGCCTCATCATAAAAGGAAAATCCAATGGGACTATTCATTATTGGAATCAGCTACCGCCTACTAGCAGCTTCTCTATTTTACTGTGTGACTAACAAGTCTTGGTTTGTCAACCCCTTCCCTCGTCTTGGAACTGCTTGTCTAGTGTATTCACTATTCAACCACTCACCAGACGCCTCTTGGCACGTAGTAACTGTACTTGGCTTTTTCTTTTATGATGTCCTTGGCTGGGCTAAATATTTGGGGAAAGGCAAAAAACCTAAAAACAGCTTAAATAAAGGAAATAACTATGATTATGACAGCAACAATGTGCTTGGCACTAAACGTGTTCTTTGAAGCACGTCACGAGACTACCTCTGGCCAACTCGCTGTGGCGGAAGTAACACTAAACAGAGTAGCAGACAAACGCTACCCTGACACTGTTTGTGAAGTAGTCTGGGAGAAGAAACAATTCTCTTGGACTCACGACGGTGTACACGACGACCCTACCCGTATGTCTTATCTCGACAGAGAGGCATGGAAGAGCATCAAAGAGTTAGCCTCTGGTGTTCTGGATGGTAGTACTACCCGATTAGAGACAACAGCCACACACTATCACTCTGTGGCAGTCTCACCTTTCTGGACTAAACACTATGAGTATGAAGGGCAGATTGGAAACCATTTGTTCTACACAAACGAAACACCTTACAGATAGGGTACACAATGAAACTAGAAAAGAAATACACGATGCAGCTCAAAGAGACAAGGAAGGGATACGTCATGGAAGTAGTGGAAAAGAAAATGACTAAAGAAGACATCCAAGAGGGGGGCGTATAATGGCAACAGCAACACTAGAACTAGAAGAAATGACTATCACTTACGAGTGTTATTTAGAGCGTTGTGATTATGGGGTGGCACGTAGTCCTGTATGGTACGAGCCACAAGATATCGAAATCACACAACTGGAAATCATGGGAGAAGAGCTTAAAATAAAAGACCTTGCTCAAAACCCCAAGCTGTATGAGAGACTTCTTTCTTTTGCAGACGATATTGAACACTGGAAATAACTGGAGTAATCTACCCCTCTATAACGAAGAAAACAAAAGTCTCTAAAAGGAGAACAGCAATGACTGTATCAGAAAAGAAAGCCTATCGCAAATCCAAAGAGTACTTGGACTCTATTTCTTTTAAAGAGTTGGTAAAAGCTATTGACGCCAAGTGGGGTCACACCTACGAAGACGTCACAAACGATTAATGACTTAAAGTGTAGCCCTGCGGGGCTGCATCATAGGACAATAACGTCCGCAGCACTATCAATCTTTACTAACTGGAGAGTATACTATGACAAAGAATCGTGATGACAATAACAACTCAACAAACAACACAACTGAGGAAGTTACTATGACAAAGAATCGTAAAGCAAGCAATAAGAGAATCTCTACTCAAACTCGTGGCAGCTACTCTAATGTCTTCCGTCGTGAAGCTGTCGAAATAGCGAAATTGCACGGCACTGCTAGAGCAGCAGAAATACTTGGCGTGACTCAAGGATCTCTCCACAACTGGTACCACGGCGTTGATCCCTTTGGTCACCACAAGGCACGACAAACAAAAATTGCAGATGACTACAAAGACGCTGTGTCGAAGGGCGAGGGGTCTTTTACTAAAGACTATAAGAACAGCAAGATCGGTGTAAAGTACACCAATGACTATCGTCTAATCGTTGCTCTTCATGCTGCAGAGTACGGTTATCAGTCAGCACTTAATAACTTTGAAGTTCGCACTCACAATACTATCTACAAGTGGATTCGAAGCTTCGGCCTTGACGGTTACTACTTCGCTAAGTAACTCTATTTAAGTTTCCCCCCTCCCTAAACTCCCCTGCTACCCTTCGGGGTGGTGGGGGCTTTTTTAAACTTATTTTTTTTTTTGAAAGTATAAAACAATGATAACTGTATTTTTCTCTGTCGTAGTCTTGCTCGGTATTATGGGCAAGCTAGAAGATTAATGCGGTTATAAAATCCTTAACCAAGTGGAGTGCTAAGGCACCCTGTCCGCAAATAAAAGGAATAATCTATGAACTCAATGGAAACTATGTGTGAGAATTTATCACAACATCAAGCTAGTATGATGAAAACAAGAAACGAAAACGAGGTTGACACTAGAAACAAGGCTTGGGTGTTATACTCTCTGTCACCCGAAACTCTAATAACTTTAACCTACGGCCACATGCTGACTAATATTGAGCGGAAGAGCGAGTTAGCTAATTTGCTAGCTAGCATAGGTGGCTGTGTTTTTAGGAGCTTAAGAAAAGAGCTAAAAAATCTAAAGAAAGAAGAAGAACTACACCTCCTCCGAATTAACGAGTTACAATACTTTTTAGGGACTCACGACAAAAAAGGAAAGTCTTACTTGGCTTCCGCTAATGAGTTATCTGAAATGGGGGATTTTGAAGGTTCTAATACCTTTATGAAAAAGCTAGAGGAAGAGTCTAACCTTGTTGAAATAAAAGAAGTCCACCTTGCTTGGCTAATTCTGCAACCATACTTGGATCTTGATATCCTGTCCCTAGATCTAAAGGTAGGTAAAAAATCAGGAGGTCGTAAAAAGAAACACACTTCTTACCAAATCAAAGTTCTAGATGCCTATGCTTTACACGCTATCATGGAACATATTGAAGTAGATCGGGTTGACTTATTCCCTATGCGGACAAAGCCATCTCACTGGGTTAGCAAGCAATTCTTCCACGAAGATGGTTATCCCATCATTAAGAAGAAGCCGCATGAAAATGCTATCAAAAAAGTAAAAGAAGGTTGCATGGACTATGCAGTTGACACACTTAACAAACTAGGAGATGTGGGCTGGAGGATAAACCCTTTTGTGTTTTCAGTGTTTAAAGATGCAAAGACACACCAAGGTAAAACCCCCTTTAAAGCTATGAAAGAGGTTGACCCTGAAAAGCGTGCATCTCTTCTAATTGAACTTGGAGCTATCGAAAGATTAGCAGAAAGGAACTTAAACAATGCTTTCTATCATCTGTATAACTTTGACTTTCGTGGTCGCATATATCCTAACACTGCGTTTCTACATGAACAATCCTCAGACAACGCCAAGGGGCTTCTACTCCTCGACACGCCCGTACCTCTAGGTGAGAGCGGTTTGTACTGGCTTTGTGTTCACACTGCTAATATGTGGGGTAACGACAAAGTCTCTCTTGATGATCGCGCGCAGTGGACCCAAGATAACTTTGAAACCATACAAGGTTATGTGAACGACCCTCTTGCAAACGATAACTGGATGGATGCTGACAAACCTTTGTGCTTCCTTGCTTGTTGTAAAGAGTTAGCAGATATCTTAGCATGGGGTGTTGATTATCCTATTGAAGACTTCCCTTCTTGTCTTCCTATCTACATTGACGGTTCTAACAACGGTGTTCAGCACTTAGTAGCAATGTCGAAAGACGAAAAGATTGCACCGCTTGTTAACCTTGTGCCTCAAGACACCCCAGGTGATGTCTACATGTTTATCGCAGACAAAACAATGGAAGTAGTGGCAAATGGAGCTAAGAAAACCCCTACTAAAGTCTCTGAAAAGTTTGAAGACGTCTACTCAAATCTTTCTAAGCTTAAAGAAGGGATCTCAAAGGCCAGTAGCAACCCTAAGTCAGAGCTGTATCGTAAAGCTGTTTCTAGACTTGGAGAGTACAAAAATCAAAACTATGACCTTAAAAAACAAATGGGTGCTATGTTCTGGGACAAAATAAAAGACCGTAAAACTTGGAGGAAAACGGTTAAGCGTCCTGTTATGACTCTTGGCTACGGAGGTACCCCCCACGGAATGGTAGATATGGTAGAAGATGATACACGAGGACTGTCTGATTATCTTAGAGATAAAGACTACTCTTGGTCAGTATACTTGGGACACCTTATCTACAAAACTTGTAAGAAAGAGCTACAAGGTCCAGCAGCTATGCTAGACATGTTTGAGAAGCTAGGTCTTCTTGAAAACAGCAAAGACAAGCATGTTGCTTACAACCAAGTAGTTACAGGGTTCCCTATGGTTCAACTGTATGTCGAAAGTAAGACTAAGCAGTTAGAACTCTATCGGGGTGGTGTAGTGTATAGAATTTCTGTGTCTCTTCGCCAAAGAAAGGATCTAAACAAAGCTAAACAGAAACAATCAACTGCCCCCAACATTGTTCACAGCGTTGATGCTGCCCACCTTACTATGGTTGTTCACGACGCGGACTACGAAGTCACAGTTGTTCACGATTCTTTTGGTTGCCATGCTGGTAATATGGAACACATGTTCGAGCATGTTCGTAACAAGTTTGTCGAGTTATACGAACTAGAACCACTTGAGCATATCTTTAGCCAAATGAATGCACTGCACTTAATCCCAGAAAAAGGAAACTTAGATATCAATGAAATCACTAAATCAGACTTTGCCTTCGCTTAAAGAAAACGGCTATGTTGGAGTAGGTAGCTCTAACTCTGTGAAAAAGGAATACAAATATGTTGTCTAAAATCGGAGAAACAATTATCGTTGAGTTTGAAGGTGAACGTGCGCCTTGCTACGTCCAAGCTGTCGGACTCTATGAAGAACCCGAAGCCTTCGAGTACATCGAAGTGCTGGTTAACCCCGGGGAAGGAGACCTTGAATTCTACGCAGAACTTTATCTCGAAGACATGGGCCGCAGTTGGGCTATCGTTTAAAATAAGGTCAAAAAATACCCGCAAATAATGACTAATACTAGTCCAAACACACACAAAACAAATCACAAATATATCCCAAAAGGAAGAAATATCATGGCTAACAACACAATCATTCTGTCTAACGTTGAACTTTTCTTTGCTAAGCTTGACCCAGCAAACCCTAACTCTCGCTTTGACAAAGAGAACCCTACATGGGAAGTTCAGATTCGTACTAAAGACAAAGCTGTTGCTAAGAGCTGGAAAGACCAGAACCTTCGTGTTACTCCAGATGAGAACGACGACGGTGTGTTCTACCGTACTAACCTCAAGAAGAAGTCTAAGAAGCGTGATGGTTCCGATATGGCAGCGGTAAACGTTGTTGCTGGTGACTTGTCACCTATTGACCCGTCTACTATCGGTAACGGTTCTATTGCTAACCTCTCTGTATTCCAGTATGACTATAACGTATCTGGTAAAGAAGGTATTGCTTCTATGTTGATGGGTGTACAGATTACTACACTTAACGAGTATAAGCCAGCACCAAAGCAAGGTGGCTTCGCTCCTACAGAGTTCAAGGTCAACAAAGTTGCTGACAACCAAGACGTTGATGCCGACATGCTCGGTGGCGACGACGACATGGACTTCTAAATAGTAAGAATCGAGCTAATCGGTCATCCCTTCGGGGGTGGCCTTTTTTTATCAAAAGGAGAGCTATTATGCAAGTACGTGAAACTTACTACGAGCTATACTTTGATGGTGACCTTCAACACGAGGGTACTTACGATGAGTGTAGAAACCTAGCCCTTCACGCTTATGACGATGACCTCGCTGAAGTCTATGAAGTAATTGTATCAGAAGAAAAGGTGACATTATGAAAATCGAAGGTACAAACTTTTTCCACACACCGGAAAACATGAAAGAGCTACAGGACTGGCTGTCTAGCTTGAACGGCTCTGAAGCTGCAATGGCAACCACAGCTGCTATGATGGCTTGGAACTTGGCTGCTAAAATTACAAACGAAGAGGAAGAAGAATGAAAAATCAAGTGTATCTCGCAGGACCAATGGAAGACTGTTCAACCGACCACATGACAGGCTGGCGAACTATCGCAAGAGACTACTTGGACATGTCTGACATCTCTGCTTTAGACCCTACTCGTCGTGTAAGCTTCCATGACCAACTTGGAGACAACTTACAAGGTGTAACAAAGACTATGAACATCTGTAAACGCATCTTTAAGCAAGACTTGCATGACATTGCTAGTAGCCGTGTTGTGTTGGCTGATGTACGCCGTGACTCTGGTCGTGGTACAGGTACGTCTATGGAACTAATGTTTGCTCACATGAAGAATAAGATCATCATCTTGTGGGTTGACGAAGGTGACTTCATTCACCCCTTCTATGAAGCTATGGCTACAGAGAAACACTACAACCTAGAAGATGCAGTAGAAGCAGTAAAGTGGTACTACTGATGGGACCACAAATATCAACAACCTTAATTGATTCGATGGGCGGCGACTTGTCAGTGGTAAACGCCGCGCGGGCCAGCCTTAATGAGCAATTCGTGACTGCCCTAATAAACAAGTGAAAGGAATACACAATGATTGAATATACTGTAAAAGCTTACCCTAACGGCACTAAACACTGGTATCTAAATGGTAAGCGTCACCGAGAAGATGGCCCTGCTATTGAGTACTATAATGGCTCTAAGAGTTGGTATCTAAACGGTCAGCTTCACAGAGAAGATGGTCCTGCTATTGAGTACCATAATGGCTCTAAGGTTTGGTATCTAAACGGTCAGCTTCACAGAGAAGATGGTCCTGCTATTGAGTACCATAATGGCAATAAGAGTTGGCATCTAAACGGTAAGCGTCACCGAGAAGATGGCCCTGCTATTGAGTACTATAATGGCTCTAAAGAGTGGCATCTAAACGATCAGCTGCTCACTAAAGAAGAGCATAAGAAAGCTACAGAACCTACAGTAGAGATGACTTTAGAAGACATCTGCAAGGCTCTAGGCAAAAACGTAAAGGTAGTAAAATGATAGAATACACTGTAAAAGTTGAAGCTGATGGCTATAAAGAGTGGTATCTAAACGACCAGCTTCACCGAGAAGATGGTCCTGCTATTGAGTGCCCCAGTGGCTATAAAGAGTGGTATCTAAACAATCAGCGTCACCGAGAAGATGGCCCTGCTGCTGAGTTCGCTAATGGCTCTAAGGTTTGGTATCTAAACGGTCAGCTTCACAGAGAAGATGGTCCTGCTATTGAGTACTCTAATGGCTCTAAGTTCTGGTTCCTAAACGGAAAGAGACACCGAGAAGATGGCCCTGCTATTGAGTACTCTAATGGCTCTAAGGTTTGGTATCTAAACGGGAAATATCACCGAGAAGATGGTCCTGCCCTTGAAGGTGCGGATGGCACTACGGAGTGGTATCTGAACGGCCAGCGCCATCGTGAGGATGGTCCTGCTATTGAGTACTCTAATGGCGATAAGATTTGGTTTCGTAACGGTAAGCTTATGACAGAACAGGAACACAAGAAAGCCACAACCAAGGCTACCTGTGATGGCAAAGAGATCGAGATCGATGGTGTTACTTATGTGCTAAAACTGAAAGGACAAGACGATGAGTAACCCCTACCGCCCAGACAACTGGGTTGTTCTAAAGTTTAAGGGAGACGACCCTCACTACCGTGTCCTTGCAGGTTGGTCTGGTGGGTATACTACTGGAGACAGTTGGCGCATGAACAGTGGTATCACTGAAGTAAATGAGACAGAGGAGTACTACTATTTCTCTGGCTCCAGTGGATCTGAATACCGTTGCGGCAAGGGTTCTTACATGCTGAGAATGAACAATGCGGGTACATGGTCAAGGCTCCAAGAACTACACGGTGATAAAGTTGAAATGATGCCAGAAGATACTGATTGGATGAATATGGATTGGCTTATTTAAGGAGAAAATATAATGATATGCTTTAAAGACATGACCTTCTGCAGCGCGGTATGCGAGAACAAGACTTGCTTCCGTCAGTTCACAAAGGAGCAACGAGAAGCCTCAGAAAAATGGTGGGACCACGACCCTGACAATACCCCTGTAGCTTTCAGTGACTTCTCGGGTGACTGTGGAGGGTACTACTAATGTCTAATCACTGGTATTCAGAAGAAATGAAAGACTTTCACTACTCTAACAAAACAAGCGAATACTTAGTATACCACTGGTATTATACTGGCTTTTCGAAAGACTGGACCT
>Ga0206131_10007462_pt1 | contig 10956 bp, 15 predicted proteins | sample Helgoland_Spring_FD_148636 | JGI IMG/M metagenome (GOLD analysis project Ga0206131, IMG submission 148636) | Pelagic subsurface seawater microbial communities from Kabeltonne, Helgoland, North Sea - Helgoland_Spring_Bloom_20160517_1 | ecosystem: Environmental > Aquatic > Marine > Epipelagic ... | reverse complement strand
ACTTCAGGGTTATTCTTAAGATCTACTCCGTGTGGTATACCAAGTGCTTTTTGGCTCTCACTCATCAGCTCTTCTCTGATTAGTTGTTTTAGTTTTGATTCTGTTAATTTCATTTTTTCTTTCCTTTAAGGTTGGATGATTCGGACAAACCTTTAGGTTCATACGTGTCCGCAACAGATTGATATCTGCTATGAAACTCTTTGGTGGCATGTTTTGGATTGCGACCTCTTTTCACTTCTCTGTCTTCGAACTTATCGAATTCCGTAACATATTCCCCAAGAGCATCCAAGCCATAGAAATTGGCTCCATCAGCTCCGTGCTTATTAGCCAACTTTTCCACATCTCCAACTTCTTGGTTTCGCATATAATCATCAAAGTAGCTTGGACTAGCTCCGAGAGCGTCAAGAAGTGTTTTTGCCATGTTGATTGACCCAGGGTCGCCTGAATCAAGGAGGCTGCGAATCTTTGTTATTTGATCATCTGATGCGAAGTAAGAATGGTCCGGTTCAAGTCTTACTTCGTTCATGACTGCTTCGAGCTCTTCTTTGATAATTCTTTTTAATGTTTGTTTTGTAAGTTTCATTTTTTCTTTCCTTTTTTTGCTTTTTTGCCCCATGATTTTCCCTTGCCCTTCTCTTTACATGCGCCGGGGGTTGGTCGACATGATGGATATTTCTTTCTTTTCTCACCGTCGCTTCGACCGCAAGATTTATAACCACCATCGCCGTCGGGTGCGTTGCAATCAACCCAGCCTTTCTTCTTGCCTTTGGCTCCTTTGCGACCGAACCAGTCGCGGAGTGATGATTCTTTACTCGACTCAGTTCCTGCTTTCTTTTTGGCTTTTGTTTTCTTCTTCTTTTTTTTCTTTTCGATCAACTCTTCCGATTCATCTAGAGATTCATTTTTTGAATTGCCCCAATTTTTTGCACCAACTTTGCGGCACCTAACAAGAGCACCGGATGCATAAGCAGACGGCCATACATCATAGCGAGATCTCACCTTGTGATAACACGCATCCTTTTTGCCTTTAGACTTTTTCTTCTTCTTTTTTTTCTTCTTCTTTTTCTTTTCACTTATAACAGCTTCAAGTTCTTCTTTGATGATTTGCCTTAAGTCTTCTGCAGATACTCTCATAATAAACCCTCATTTAGCTATAAATAGTCTAACTCAAACGTTTCAGCATATAACTAGCATGCAAACTTTTTCGACCGGAAGCCCATGAAACCTTCACTAATCCAATTGAAGTTTCTGTGGAAATAACAATCCCCAAAGAGTACTCGTGATCCATGCTTTTGTATGCATGAGTCACTAGATCTCCAACCCTAAGGGCGCTTAATTCCATCCCAATTGTATGTCTGTCTTATGAATGTACTTATGATCCTATCTTTGCAAGGCTCATCATCGCCGCAGTTCTCAAGCGCCCAAGCGTAGTTTAATTTTTGCTTCTTTAGTTTCTCGCTCATTCTTTCGATGTCTTGCTCTAGAGAATTGTTTGCTTCATCGTAATTCGGTATATCTATTTGATACTTATCAATGATGTCAAACAACTCGCCCCATTGGTTTTCAGCCATGGCGTTTGCCGCTCTTTGAAATGCAGAATTGTACTCATCTCTTCTTGGATCTTCTAATCCAAGCTTGTCTGGGTGTATTTTCTTGGCTACTGACTTGAAAGCTTCTTTGTGTTGGTCTGTCTTTACTTTTGTCTCAATTCTCTCATAAGACTCTTTATGTTCTGCTGGTGGTGGGATTACAACTTGCTTCTTTTTTTCTTCTTCGAGGCTTTTGAGGTCGACGCCATTCTTCTCGCACCATTGTATGTAGCTAGACAAAAATGTTTCACGAGCATCTATCAGAACTTCCGTATTGTAGGCAAATTCTGATTCAAGCGAACGAAACTCATTTAAGAGTTTTTTGAACTTAAGTTTCTCCTTCATCATCTTCTAAGTAGTCGGTACAAACGGCATTAGCACGTGCACCCATAAGAATTGACTTGCTTGGTCTCTTTAGAGAGATGGATCGGGAAGCTACTATAAAATCCTTATATTCTTCCCAGCTTCTCAAATTGAAATAATTCTCAACTTTCATTTCGTGAGCGGCCTCTAGATTTAGCGGAGCGAATACTTTATCTACTCCAAAATATCTCGCAGACCATCTTTCCGAAGGGTCCAAGAACATATTGTCAATTGGCTTTGTCCCGGGAACCCTAGCTCCCGTCCCTGTTCGTATTATTCTCCTGAACTCTAGCCACTCATCTTTGCCAAAAGTAAAAGACATAAAGTTATCATCCTTCACGCTCATTCCTTGAGACGAGATGTAGCAATTCTGCTTTGAATTGATTATCTTCCTATGTTCCCTCAGTTGATAGGCAGGAAAATACCCATGTGGGAAAGAGACATAGTATTTTGACGGTATCATGTATTTCGAAAGATTGCTGAGCGTCTTAAAAGCACAGAGCGCGCCGTGAATGACTGACCAAGAGGTACAATCTCTCTTGTGGCGATCTTTTGGGTTCACCCCAACATAGTATATTGGAATTCGTCTTTTTGACTCTCCGATGTTTCTATCGAATACTCGGTGGACCCATACAGGATCATAACACCAGTCTCCAAGTCTCTTGCGAATGTATTTACAGAAGTCGTGATTTACAGTTATCCAAATTGACTTGCAGCCAGCCCAGGCACACTCTGCGACTGCGGCTTCGATAAGGTTGTAATCTGGAGCTATAGGCAGCATGCAATCAGGCCATGGCTGGTTGAAGTCAAAAGACTCGTGACCTGCTATAGGTATTATGCCTACAAGATTTCTCCCTTGCTCTTCAATGTCTCGAACGTCTTCCATGGCTTCTCCTCTTGTTGTTCCATTTTATATATGTAGTCAAAATCGTATAGCGGCTTGTACATTTGAGCTACTACTCTTTTGTGGAACTCTATCTTGGGGTTCCTGTAGTATCTCTTGTTCTTGTAGGTTTGAGAATATCTGCCTTTTAAGCCGGCAGACTTAAGCATGCGCATGACTTTTATCTTTGATATTCCAGGTCCATAGTCAGGACTCAAAAGCTGCTTGTGATTCAATATGGAGCTTCCAATGAAATCTTTTATGGTTGCATTCATCACTCTTGGAGATGTATAAAAATTAATTTTTTTGATGAATTCGTCGGTATCGTCAAAAATCTGCTCTAGGTTGTGGATGGTCATCTGACGTGAGTCAAAAAAATCATATACCCAATAATCTGGGAGGTCTTTCTCGAAATAGATCACTTCATCTGATTGGATTTCAATTTTTTTATTTCCTCTCGTCATAACCTTAATGTCTCCACCATCGGATCTAATGCTATCTATCCTGCCGGCATAAGGCATCAGACCTCCGATTGCCAATGCGAAGGATAGGTTGGATGACAAGTGTTTCGCATTAGCAGAATCGAAGTCTGAGAAATTGGCCGAAGAAAATTTCTCGTCAAATCGGAAAACGTACTTCTTTTCTTGAACGAGGATTTTCGTCTGAGTTCGCCATGCGTATAACATAGCTTCGATAGACCCTCCGATTATTACTTTAGAGAGTCTCTGTTTCAAGCTGTCCTCTGCGGTAATGTCGAAAGTCTTTGACCGATACTGCTCTCTAGCATATCTGCACCAGCAGTTGACATCCACCAGTCAGCCATTTGACCGTATAGGCCTGAGCCTACTCCTGGATTGCTAACAAATCCGGTTGAGTTCATTGAACTCATTTTAACGTGCTTGTCGAAGAAGTCTGATAGGTTATCTTCCATGAAGTGCTTTTCGTATACCAAAGCCTTGTCTTCTGGTGGCATTGCTTCGAACTCCTCACCCGTCATTGTTGAATAATTAATCCTATTGAGGTTCGCAGCTAGTTCTGTAATGTATGCTTCTGCTTTTTGACCTATTATCTCAGATGTCATTTGAGGTCCAAAAATTTCATTCCACCAAAAGGTGTGGCCTTGAGTTAAACCTCTTTTAACTTTTTCCAATGGAGTTGAGGCTGTCCTCTTTGAGGTGACTGGGATGTCTTCTTCTGTTAATGCGGCAATCTGGCTTCCATAAGAAGATTCGATAAAACTTTTTCTAGCCGTGGAGACATCTATGGGAACTTCTAGAAAGTGCTTGATAAACATGTCGATTGATCCGGGATATATACCAGCAAGATCATACAGGCCGTCGTATCTGCCTTCCTTAATAACCTGTTTGTTTTCTTTAAGTATCTTCAGTTTTATCTTCATCTTTCAATCTCCTTAGGAATGTTTCTGGAACCATTTTAAATAGGCTGGAGCCAACCTTAACGTTGTATGACCAAAAATTTTCATGCTCTTCCTCATTTGGCCATTTGTGAGAAAACATCAGAGTCGGCATGGAGACGACAATTCCCAATCCACCGATTGGCATGTCCTTCATGATATCTCCAGCGAATACCACAAGATCTCCTATATCAAATTTAGGATCTCCGTAATTCACGATATGCACCTATTGAATATGGCCAGATTTCCTCTGCTATGTCCAAACAAGCCTCTGCTACTTTTTGGATTTCCCACTGTGCTCCTTCATGCGTCCTTAGTTCAATGAACTTTAAAAGGTTCGACAGATTTACGGTTCCATAATATTTAGCATAAAGATTTTGAGGAAGAACGCCTCGTGCTTGTTCTCGACAAACTCCTTTTGCGATCAATTGATCAAACAAATCTAGGGCATGCTTATGGAAAGCAGCCATTGCGTCTGATGACTTAATGTAGGTGTTTGCGAAGCGTGGAGTGATAGTTGGATCAATCAAACCATCTAAATTAGATGCTTGGCGATTGCTATCATGTTGGGTTCTGAATTGCTTTGGTTCATAGAACTTCAGGTCAATCTCAGTGTAACGACGAGAAATCTCGTTGTAAGCCCATGTTCTGTGTCTCATGTGTTGAGAGCGAACATACATCGGCACCTCGAACATAAATGTGATCGAGTTGTGCTCAAAGGGAGATGTGTGCTTATGTTCGATCAAATACTTGATCAAGCCTTTATCTCTCTTTGTAAGCGGTCTTGTGTTGTCTTGACCGAAAGACACACGGGCAGCATTCGCAATCATCTTATCATCTCCAACATGTTGGATGTAAGATACCTTACCAATGCCGTCTCCGTATATTTCAATCTCTTTCATCAATGCCTCTGCGCTTATATTCTTCAAATACTGGGATGTTGAACTTCTTTCCTACTCTAGACTCTGGATCATCACCCTGTTGAGACTTAGGAATAAATGTGAAATCATCGGCTTGGCCTTTGAGTTGACTATCATCCAGTACATCAGAAACTCTGTGTGAACCGCTCGCTCTAAAGAACAGTGATTCGCCTTCATAGTCGATCTGATACATGGTGAAAAGCATCGTGTCGTTGCCTTCTTCGATAGTAAACTTCTCTCCATACAAAAAGCCCCATTGACCGAACTCTTTGTTCAACTTGGCTATTTCATTAAGATCAGGATTTATAACAATTACCGATTGTTCGAATACGCCAAAGAACTTACCGCCGACCCTAACAAACTTAAGGCCCATCTCGTTAAGTCTAGACTCTAAATTGTTTTTCAAGTCTTTGTTGATCGCATCGATCTTCTGTTGTGCATTTGGATTCTGCCCTGACATAATAGTTATTGTTTTGACATTTGGATCCTTACCTCTCAGCATCGCTAACACTCTCATGTACTTGGATTGTTTTGCTTCAGTCAGCTTAATCTTGAATTTCATCGTTCGTTCTCCCATAGACGTAGTTTTCTTTGACCACGTAAATAGTTTGAGATTCCGCTTTTATCTCCTGAACCGTGGTTCTTTCTACTACAATTGTATCTCCGAGATTCAATGCGATAGTGCAATCTTCAGACATCGCAATGACGTCGGCGATAACATACGGAGATTTGGGTGGTTGATATTCATCCGGTATTACGAATAATCTTTCTTCTTTAGTCTCTTCCTGTTCTCTTGGTTTGATTAACAAATGTTTGTTGAATGGTTTGAATTGCATGTTGCCTCCTAATAAAAAAACGTGCTATACCTTTTATAGTATAGCACGTTTGAATGTGTTTGTCAAGTAAAATTATTACTTTTCTTCGTGAGAATTTTTCACTTCTTGAATCACTGTGCGTACTTCGCGGAGCTCTTTAGAGGCTTCCATCAAAGCTTTACGAGCACGAGGAGCTGCCGATTTGTAGCCGTAAGCGCCAGCTTCGACTTTATCAACTTCTTCCAACACTTCTTTCAAGTTATGAATAATTTTTTCTAATTGATCTCTCATATATTACTCCTGTTAAAATATGTCACAGGCTCCACCGCCGCAAGCGATTTCTCCACTTAAGTCGGTTTCGTCTTCTGCTTCTATAACTAGGTTCAAGTCAACGTTTTTGACCAATGAGAGCATCTTTTCATAAGTCTCAGCATCGCAATCCTCGTAAGGAGCTTGCACGTAACTTCCGCCGTCGTAAGGCAAAACGCTCAAACCATTGTATACACCTCGGTTATTCCACATCCAGTCTCCAACTGTTTCCCACTCCCCATCTCGAATGCTTACTGTAGCTGAGACATTGTGAGTGTTGTTTCCTTTCTTATGTCCGGACTTGATCCATTCTGCAGAAACCTTCTTTACTCTCTCGAGCAAGTCAAGTGCTGTTTCATGGCGCGTTATTGCCCCTTCAGGAGCTTTTTGAGGCACAGATAGGATAGCAGTGTCGTGAGGTCTAAAGCGGCAGTCCTCGATGAGCTCAGGCAGGTTATTGACGAGATATGAATAGATTGCTTCATTCTTTCCAACTCGAAGTCGTCTGATGTAATAGTCGTTGTGCCATGCGTGAATACCGCTTGACGTGCCAAGAGTAAGTGAAGTTGTGCCTGCAGGCTTTACGCATGTCTGGCGTGCTGCCGGATTAATACCGGTTTGCATTGCGACTCTTCGATTCATCTTGGAGACTTCCAAAGATGCTTCAGTCATGTTTAATCCAAGGACTCCACCGGAAGCGATACCAGTCATTGAGACGCCGATGAGCGCATCTTTCTCAGTTGTTCGTTGCCAAACAGGGCGAAGATAATGAAAGTCCGTGTAGGATGCCTGAAGCGTTCCTATGAATGATGCTGCACGAGAGCGAGCATTCAGCTCGGATTGTGTTGTTACGTCTGATACATTGATCTCGACCAAGTTGCAGAATTGATTTGGTCTCAAGCCAATCTCGCAACAAGGGTTGCAACCCCAATCTTTATCATTTGAGAAATAAAATCCTGGTTCTCCGGAGCGAGACTCTTCTACTCGCTTCCATAAGTTCATGAACGTAGGCTTATCAATTCGATGGCGCATTACGACTACAGAATTGTTTGATCTTCCTCGCTGTGGGTTGAGTTCCCACCAAGCTCCGGCTTTTGCGCTAAGCATGTCTTCGTCGTCAGCACTGAATAAAGAAATGAGAGCGGCCCGACGAATACCCCCCGCCAAAACTGCATCCGCAATGTAGCAGATGATATCATGAACTTCAATGGGAGTGAGTTTATCACCGGTTTCTTTCGCATCTAAAACTCCTTCTATCTTTACTAGGCATTCTCTAAGTGGTTGCGGGCCTGGAGCCTTACCACCGGATGTAACTAGTCTCGCGCCTTTCGGGCGGATGTCCGAAAAATCAAAACGTAACTTAGATGTGCCTTTAAAGTAAGACATCATCAATGCCTTTACAGAATCAGCCCATCCTTCGATAGAGTCTCCAATAAGAAAACGACGCGTTCTCTTTGTAGATGGTCTATGAATCTCAGGCAACTTTTCAACGTGGTGGTGCTGAACTGAATAGCCAACGCCAGTCCCGCCAAGTAACAAGAACATGATCTCTCCGAATACTCGTGGATCATCCGCCGGTGTGTAAGCGCAATTAAAGATGCGGTTTGGGGAAACCTCAATTGGTTTTCCTCCGAACTGCATTGAGCGCATTGATGGTAGAACTTGCTTGTTGTATACAAACTTATAGTTCTCTCTAATCTCCTGCTCTAAACTGGGAAATTTTTTGATATGCATGTTCATGTTTCTGGTAACTAATTCGTCCCAGTTTTCTCGACGTTGCTCGTCTTCTATGTAACGCGCATACTTCATGTGGACTGTGATGTCCGATAAAATCTTTTTCTCTAAATCCATTCCTTACTCCTGTAATTTTTAGTTATTTTCCTGCTTTCGCATATTTGTCTTTGAGCATCTGTAAAGCATCTGCCGTTGATTGCATTTTTTCCGCTGATTCGTCTCTGTCCAAAACTTTGATGGTAACATCAGACCAGTCAACGAAAGCATCAAACACCAGACCATCGGGGCCGTTTCTATTCTTCGCAACGAAGAGGCGACCTTTGTTTGCTTGCTTGTCTTGGACCGTTCTAGACAGTGAGAAGATGAAGTCTGCAACGAAACATTTGTTAAACGCTTCAGAGATCGCCTCCATAGTGATAACTTCAGCATTGAGACCTCCACGGTTTGTTTGAGATGCAGTCCAACATGGAATCTCATAAGATTGAGCGAGGCCGCGAAGACCTTCATAGGTCTCTTCTAGTTCGTGTCGCTTCTCACCAGTGGCTCGAGGCGGGCGCAACAAGTCGGCATAGTCAACCAAGATCATGTCGGGCTCAATGCCTCTCTTCCGCAACTTCTCAATGTGATTTTTGAGAGTTGATACAGAAGCCGATTTGGTTGGATACTCCTTGATAATTAGAGTGCCCTCAAGGTCTTTCACCTTATTAACAATTTCTTTTTGTCTTTGCATGTGTTCGTTAAGTGGAACGTCAGTTATGCAGCAATCGAATCGTTGACCTACCACAGTGTCTTTAAGTTCGAGGGTATAATAGACAACAGTCTTTCCTTGAAGCAGCGCTTGAGTTGCGAGGTGAACGAGCACCATAGACTTACCAGCACCAGTTGGAGCAACAACGACTCCCAACTCTGACTTTCCAAGACCGCCCTTAACGATCTCATCCATTCGAGGCCAGCCAGTTGAAGTTGGATCTCTTGAAATGAGTTCAAAACGTTTAAGCAAATCTTTACGAAAGTCGTGTCCAAAGTTATTGTCTGTACCAAGAACCAAGGCCTCCTTGATCACTTTCTCAATCTCTTCAAATGAAGAGCTCTTAAGTAAGGACGCAGACTTGATCATGGCGCCCTTTAAAACTTGTTTACGACAGAAGTCAATGGCCTTGTCCTTAATGAACGCACATTCTTCCACACCATCTGATGTATGAATGCGAGCATAAAACTCTCGAACATCTTTGGCGATTGCCTTATCGTGGTGATTTAGTTCTGTTCTCAACAGGGTCATCATGACCTCAGCATTTGGATGCGTGTTGTACTTGTCTCTATAATTTATGAGTGTTTGCGCGAACACTTGAAGATACTTCTTTTCGAAAAAAGTAACATCTAGTACCTCCGTGATTTGATCGAAGAATGGTCGATCCTCCAACATAAGTTGGCAAAGGTTTTCTTGGAAGTTCTTTCCAAAGCGCATAAAAGTTTCTTGTCTATCGTTATTCATATGTCCTCCTGAATTTGATGTGTATTTAAATATAACCTATCTAAGCCAACTTGTCAAGTTCAAACTATCTTTTTATTTTTCGAAAAGTCATTTGTAGTGCATCAAAGTTGAGATGACCGGCATCGTCTGCGAACAACATTTGTGTAAACTTTATTTTGTTGAACAATGGTTCAAAGTCAATTATTGCTTTTTTAATTATTTCTCTATTCATCGGTCTAATGTTTGGGTATTGCAATTGCATGATTGCATAGTTATCCTTGATTAGCTTTTCATTGCTTTCAATGTTCTCGTGGATCTTTAGCTTCTTACCTTGCATAGCACAGTCTCTAATGATATCGGCTGCTGTGAACTCTTCTTCTCGAATAAGCCATGGAAACCTCTTAGCAACTGTTTTCAGGCCTGCTCCTTTGATTCCCGGCAAATTGTCTGAAGAGTCTCCAACAATTGCTCGAGCCAAAGCGAAGTTGTTTGGGTGAATCTTAAACTCTTCAACAACGCTTTCTTCGGTAACAATTTTTTTCTGAATTGGTCGGTAGATCTGAACATCAGGTCGACACAACTGAAAGAAGTCTTTGTCTGATGAGATGATTGTCTTCTTCCAGCCTTCATAGCGAGGGTGATTAATTACAAGAGCGATGATATCATCGGCCTCTGTGAAGTCTGCTACTAGTTGGATGACGGGCATCTCGTTCAGATATTCCATCAGCCTTATTTGTTGATAGCCCTTGTTAGCTTCTTCCTTATCTTCTGGTATCTCTACCATTCGCCTGTTAAATCTTACAGGTTTACGACCACCTTTGTAGTCCTTATTCATGGAACGTCGCCGTTGAGAGCCCTCATGGCCATCCCAAGCAACGATAATCTCATCCGCAGCAAAGTCCCTAGCCACCTTTTGAAGCGACTTCAGGAAGCCAATGGTGCCTCCTACAGGCCACCCTCTTTTATCAAGATGAGGCGAGATTACGTATGAGCGCAAAAACATGTTCAACGCGTCAATTATTATTACATTTTTCATTTGTCCTCCAAGACTGTGAATGTGTGTGTTTTCTTTGGAAAGTGCATTGTGATCTTATACTTTCCAATTGAGATGGCAAATTTTTCATCTGTCTCCCACAAGAGTTCTCCGTGAAACTCTTTGCCGTCGTGAGGACAGGTACATTTAACTTTTTTCATTTATTCTCCATTTATAATAATATAACATGTCACGTCATGCTTGTCAAATAGAAAAGACAAAAAAACCCCAAGACCTAAGTCAAGGGGCTAGTGAGTAACTTCAGGATTTAACCTTCTTCGTCCTCGCCTTCGAGACCAAAGTTCTTGCCTTCAGACTCAAATTTTTGGATGATTTCCTCATCCATGATGTCAAGCACAGCAGAGCGAAACTCTGGTTCTTGCAACTTGGTGATCCATTGAGACTTTTGGAATTTAAATTCTTTT
>Ga0206131_10007459_pt1 | contig 10960 bp, 8 predicted proteins | sample Helgoland_Spring_FD_148636 | JGI IMG/M metagenome (GOLD analysis project Ga0206131, IMG submission 148636) | Pelagic subsurface seawater microbial communities from Kabeltonne, Helgoland, North Sea - Helgoland_Spring_Bloom_20160517_1 | ecosystem: Environmental > Aquatic > Marine > Epipelagic ... | reverse complement strand
AATTCCAACCAATGGGTTTGCAATAGCGACATAGGCAGCGTACCAAGGCAGGCTTTCACTGACCGGTAAAGTTACAATCATCTCGTTCTTCAAAGTACCTTCACGAAGGTCCACCGTCCCACCTAATTCGTAAGTAGACGACGTACTATTTACCAGCAGATTCTTATTAAACGATAACTGCTGATCTTCTAATTGGATATCTGCCCCTACACGACTAAAGCTAATGCCCTCATCCACAACGTCAGAGAAATCTAGGTTAATGCGTTTCGCCAAAGCCGAGATATTTAGTAAACTCACTAACCGTAAACCACCTTCAGCCTCAACATCTAGAAATCTACCGTTCTTAGCCAAGATCGTAATGCCACCTTCACCGTGAAGGACATCCAAATTTGCAGGAGATCCAGGCCAAGATATATTCCCTGCAACTCGCGCAAACTCAGTTTCCACTACAGGCACGTAGCCCCATTGCGGCAACGTAGTGAATAGGTCGTCAAAGACCGCTGTGCCTGAAAAAGATGTGCGACCCTTTTCTAAATCCCAAAAAGCAACGCTGTCTCTGATATGCACGCCCTTTACATCGACAGCTTCGATATCAAAACGAACGCCCGTACTCTCGGGCTTTATATCGAAAACCCATGCGCCAAAGGATTCACCTCCAAGGTGTAGGGAGCCAACTTTCACTTGGGCGCGGGGAAGAACTTTTCCTAACTCGATAGACATTGGATCTACAGTTGAGTCTTGATCTTCGTCAAGTGGGCTTACCACAGGCAAGTGCAGATAGGACAAATCTACGCCAAGGACTTGCCTATCCGTCAAATCTATACGGCCAATGATATCTTCAGCACTCAGGTCAAAAACTAACTCCTCAGCTTGGCGGCGGCCACCTAGCTGAACATCTTGGAAGGCAAACTCACCAACAACCAACTCGTCAATATTAAGCTGATTGATCCGCCAATCGAAGGGTAAATCAAAGGTAGCCTCGCCATCATCTGATACCCAGTCGTCGATATCCAAGAGTGGCATTTGCCCCGACACCTCGAAACCTTCCAGCGTTTGATTAAAACCTTGCGGTAGCGCAGATATTCCAACGCGACCGAGAAGTTCATTGCCAGAAGAGATTTCCTGACTACCGCTAGGCAAGCGCAACCATCCATTAGTACTCTTATATTGCCAGCCAACTTGCTGAACCGCAGGCAAAAACGTTATGACAAATTCGCTTGCCTCTGCAGCGTCGCTGGTTTTGCCGAACTCCGCAGGAAGGTTCACCTGCATACCGACTAAGTCCGTATTGACCACCAAGTTACTTATATTGCCGCCCATTGATAGATTAAGCTTCGAAGAAAACTCCGTTTCGCCCCTTAAAATTGAGGGTGCATCGACACTCATAAGGTTTAACGCTTCGTCCGCATCGATATATCCATCTATGCCTATATTCAGCCACTGCGCATCGCTATCCGACTGAATCAGCGCAGGCCGACCAAACATTGAAGCTTTCAACTGTCCCTGAAAATGGTGTGGTAGCGAAAAATTCGCAGGGCCAGTTATGTCATTGATCGCTAATTTGTAACTAGGCATGTCTATGGAGACAGCAGAAATCTGCATACTCAGATTTGCCACTATGCCTGATTTCGCCAGATTGAATTCTACGGGAGCAGCTGTACCACTTTGCTTATTAGTTGTATCAGCCGAGTCTCGAGCTAATGGAACTTCTAGGTGCGCGGTTAAATCAATAATGCCATCGCCCATTGTCCGCCAATCATCTTCTACAAAGGACAATGAATCTTGCAATGGCGAAAAACGAATGAAATATAGTGCCGCAGCAGCAGTTGGAGCCGCGACAAAATCTAACGATATAATGCCATCGGGATTAACAAATGCAGTCGCTTGGGTAAACGCAACACCTAGAGATTGACCCTTCACAACTTCAACCGCAGTCTCTTGCCCCATCACTTTTAATCGACCATGCGCCTCAGAAATGACCGGCCATTCCGGTAAGTAGCGCATTTCTACAGAACTAAAATCACCGGCTAGTTCAAACCGGCGGTCAAATTTGCGTTTGGGTTGACGGTGAATCTGCCCTTGCAGAGCCAACTCGACATTGTCAAAACGACCCTGTTTAGGCGCGGTCTTTGGGCATCAGCTAACTCTGCGGTATCGACGTTGACTTGAACAGCTACCCTTTGCTCATATTTGGCTAGCGGTCTAGTAGTAGCAAACTCACCAAAAATTGTCGAGTCGCCACGCTTGGCGGTAATATCCTCTCCCCGCAGGGCAAGGTATCCCGGCCGAATGATAAGCGATAACATTCCCTGTGCTTCGTCCAGCAACCACGCTTGTGAAAATAGGTCCGGAAATAGCATCGTCATATCTTGACCGCGGACAGCAAACCCAACATGCCCAGTGTCACCCCAAACTTCTCCGCCACCATTATCTAACGTCGGCACACCGCGATATCCTTGGAATCTAATATTCTCAACATCCGCAGCGTAGCCTAATGAAATTTCGGAATTCGAAAATAGGTGAAGATCTTTAACATCTCCCGTGGCACCTAATGCGCTAAACCATTCCCACAACACGCTGGATGGCTCTGCGCTATCTTGGACCATACGGCTAACTTGACCTACATCTAATCCTGCAGACCAAGCCCGAACATTCGGCATTAGCTCTGAGCCTTTAAATAATTCATCACTGCCAAAATCTAGGCGTACAAGGAAGTCTGCTAAATTTATTGCTTGCGAGGCATTGAATAATGAAATTTCGGATAGGGCGCCGACAAAGTGATTGTCTAAGCTTTTCAAACTCAAAGTGAAATCCGCACCCAACATATCTGTCAGCCCCGCCGATTGGGAAGCGACGACTCGCACATTAGTATGTCCAGTAGTGTTCACACCATCAATGATACTTAAATAGCCGTTGCTTAAAGACACTAGCAAACTGCTGTCTGCGACCATGCCGGTAGGCACAGCGAGACTTCCCCCAGCAAAATATTGCTCTGCCAACATACCGGCTGAAAACTCACTATTCTCGCGCAGGTAACCTATGGTCAATGGCGGATCTTCAGAATCTTGTAATGCAGCTCGCACGTAAGCAAACTGAGTATCGGAATCATTAACGAGATCGATAAGAAAAATATAGGTTTGAGCAGAGGCTGCGACGGGGGTCAGTACTACTTCTACATCACCAATAATTCTGCCGCCGTGAGCTATAATCTTTTCGAGATCAAAGGGTAATGAAACGTCGCCCTGATTCCTAAGCTGCCACCCTTGGGCGGATTGATCAACATATACTCGAAGCTGCTGCCAATAAAGCAGCTTGGGAACCCAGGCCCCTGCCAAAAGACTCTGCAACAAATCAACTTCTACTTCTAACTCTTCTACATAACCCGAGTTGAATGTGAGGCGAGCCACGCCGAATACTGGATTAACCCCGCGCCAAGATGCAGTTATATCACTAACTTCCACGTTTAGTGGCGACAACGTCTCATTGATTTCTACCGAAAAGCCCGCAACGAAATTTGCGCTAACTCGACCTAGGCTCAGAATCAGCGCAACGGCTACCGCTAGCGTAGTAACCGAATATAATACCGCGCGAACCAAGGCGCTAATCAACTGAGCGAAATTCATCGCAGCCACCATCGGCTAAATGGTTGCAAACGATCTACGACACCACTACTCAAAAACGCCAAACTCCAAAGCATCGGGTGAAAGTGTATTTCCAACTCTCTCATCACTAATACTATGCCGGGTTATCTAGAAAGCGAATGTCGAACTGACCGCCAGAAATTTTTGGGTCATTTTGGAACCTAATGGTACAACCTATCGCAGCGGAAACCTGAGCGAGAAAACCGGCATCCTCGCCTAAGAAACGCTCAATAACGGCACCTGTAGTTGTAACCAAATACTCACCTTTGCTTTCACCCAATTCTAGGCCTGAGTTCTGCGCAAACACTTCACGCAATATATTCATACAAGTGGACTCAGCCGAAATGACAAGCCCGGTTCCAGAACATGTATCACAAGGTTCGCAAACTGTCTGTTCTAAGCTTTTTCGCGTGCGCTTGCGGCTCATCAATACCAAACCCAAATGGGAAAAGTCGTCACAAAAAGTCTTGCAAGGATCTTCATTCAGCCCCTGCTGCAAAACCTCTAACACTTCTTGGCGATGTCTTGGCTCAGACATGTCGATAAAGTCTATAACAATAATACCGCCCAAGTTACGCAGACGCAGCTGCCGTGGAATACTCAGGGCTGCTTCAACATTAGTTGTAAACACCGTCTCTTCTAGATTTGAGCCACTAACGAACCCACTAGTATTCACATCAATGCTCACCAACGCTTCAGTTTGCTCTATGACTAACGAGCCACCATTGCGTAACCGCACGGTTGGCTCTAACGCTCGAGCAACCTCGCTCTCTACTGCATATTGCTCAAAAATAGGAACATCGCCTTGGTACAAATTTAGCCGCGGCAAATATTCCGGGGCATAAGTCTGTAGATACTCTTGGACTTGCTGCAACGTGTTCTCGTCATCCACAGCAATACGTTGAGTTGTTTTAGCTACTAAGTCGCGAATAAGTCGATTTTGAATGGGCAATTCCGCATAGACTTCGCTTGGTGCATTAGCTTTCTTTATCTCAACTTGGACACTTTGCCAAATACGCAGAAGCAGATCAAAGTCATCACCTAATACGCTCGCTTCTACCCCGTCGCTCTGTGTTCTAGCTATTACGCCAACTCTACCCTCCTCCACAAGAGGTCCTAATATGCGGTAAAGGCGGGTTCGTTCGCTCTCGTCTTCTATTCGTTGAGATATCCCTACGTGAATGTCATGGGGAGTAAGGACAAGAAACTTGGCAGCGATAGTAACGCGTGTGGTTAAGCGCGGCCCTTTGTTGCCTAACGGATCTTTTAGCACCTGAACAAGAACATCTTGTCCATCATGTAAAAGGCTGCGGATATTAGATCCAGCAGAGTCATCTGTATCGCCGACTGTTAGTAAGAGCGAAGAGTGAATATCTGATGCATGTAGAAACCCAGGGCGCTCTAGGCCAATGTCCACAAACGCAGCCTGCATACCGGGAACAATACGCACGACCTTACCAAGGTAGATATTGCCAGTGGCACTATAACCACCTGCACGTGCCATATGAATTTCCTGCAATGCACCATTAGCTATCAACGCAACGCGAGTTTCAAAGGAGTTGACGTTTATTAGCAATTCTTCAGACATTTGCGCGCATAGCCCACGTATCTAACCCAAAACTGCGTAACAAAACCTCGGTCTCATGAATAGGCAAGCCAACAATACCCGTATGGCTGCCTTCGATTTTTTTGCAAAACACCGACCCAAGCCCCTGAATACCATACCCACCAGCCTTATCCTTTGGTTCTTCGGACTGCCAATAAGCTTGGGCTTGTGCAACTGAGATTGTACAAAATGAAACTTGGCTAGTAACAACTATGGATTGGCTGCGCTCGCCATCAAAGAGCGCTACTCCCGTATGTACTTGGTGAACGCGACCAGATAGCGACAGCAACATATCCACCCCATCTTCAGCATTGACGGGCTTACCCAAAAGCCTACCTTCGAGGGTAACAATTGTATCCGCGCCAAGAGAAATATAACCGGCAGACCATCCAGCCGCTGATTTACTCAACGCCAAACGCTCTACGTAGTGTTCGGACACTTCACCTTGCAACGGAGATTCATCTACTTCTGGCTTGCGAACCAAAAACTGCAAGCCAATTTGCTTAAGCAAATCCGCACGACGAGGAGAACTTGAAGAAAGAATTAGCTGCTGGGACGGGTAGTGTGCCACTAATTAGATCCAGGACCTATTAGGCGCAATAAGAGCCGGCTAAAAAAGGGCCATAAAATGGCGCTTGAAAGAGCGGTGGTAAGCGGCAGAATATCCCAAGGTTGATCAGCAACGAAATGCATGACGAATGCGCGAAAAACTTCAGCCAAAAAGACAATTAGGAAAACCATCATCGCCTGCTGCACCGTCGATTGCATTTGATGGCGTTGATGAAAACGCCATGTAAAAAATGCAATAGAAGCAAAAATGGCACCATTCAAACCGAAAGGTTCATTCAGCACCACATCAGCGAAAAATCCAAAGAACCATATGAAGATAACGCCGCGCCGATAGGTTGTTTGATCATCAGAATGCCTTGAGGGACCGAATAGCAAAACAAAAAACACGCCTCTTCGGTAAGGCAACTGTTGACAATAGAAAAACAAAATCAAGAGTATCCACTGAGGCCTCAGGTAACTCAGCCCGGTAACAGTTTCACCAGGCAAACGAGCCACAGCTAATACAAAACTGAGCAAAACACTCAATGTTAAAACTATACTTAGACCAGAGTTCATTGCGCGGCTATCTCTCTACGACTGGACTGGTTGTCGCCATCAATTAGCGCGTTGTTATTCTTACGCTGTGACATTATAACTAAGACATGGCCCGAGCTATTGAGCTGTGCGCTTGGTCTAAGTTCCACTTGAGCATAAGTAAGCCCTGATCCATTAGAAATAGCAGACACCACACCCAAAGGATAACCATCTGGAAAACGGCCGCCAAAACCCGACGTTTCGACTAGATCACCCACCACAATATCCGCTGAAATTGGCACGTTTTCCAACAATAGTGATGTATTTTCACCAGTCCCACCCGCAATTAGTCGAGTTCCAGTGCGATTCACGCGAACCGGTACGGCGTGATCTCGATCAACGACAAGAAGTACTCGACTCGATGTTTTCCCAACGCTGACAATTTGTCCAAATAAACCTTGAGCATCCACCACCCCTAAACCATCAACAATGCCGTCATCGCTACCTTTGTCGATAAACACCTGGCGAGTATAAGGGTTAGGTACTGCACCAAAAATTTCAGCAATTACTGCATTACCGGGCAGCTTTTTGCGCGAACCCAACAACTCGCGGAGTCGATCGTTTTCGGACTTTAGTGCTGCGTAACGCTGAACTTGTAGCGATTGCATGAGCAAGGTAGCTTTTAGCTGCTTATTTTCCGCATTCAAGGCAGAACGGTCGGCAGCCAAATCTTGCACACTATCGGAGGTTGTATAGGGAATTTCAGCGAGAGCATAGATATATGAGGCGGGAGTGGAAAGCACTGCACGCGCATCTTTAAGTATTTGATAAATTGGCAGGAGAGAAGGGTCTTGATTATCGCGTGTTTGTTTCCAGAAGGCATCTAGATAAATTAGAGCAAAAGACATCCCAAGCAGGCTTAGCAGAATAAAGCCTGCACCGGACTGCTTCGCAAACAGAGTCTTAATTGTCGAGCTCCCTCATTTTACAGCTTATACGTTGGGCTTCTTCCCCAGCTCGTCTGTGAACCACATCTAGTGATAGATAGTGCCTCTATCGCCCTACTAGGAGGTTGAAAGCAAATCCGCATTACCAGTCTGATCCATGAGTTCCAACGCCTTACCGCCGCCTCTGGCAACGCAGGTCAGCGGATCCTCAGCAATAATTACGGGCAGACCAGTTTCTTCTGCAAGTAATACATCCAGATCTCTGAGCAAAGCACCACCACCTGTTAGAACCATACCGGTCTCGGCAATGTCTGAGGCTAATTCCGGCGGGCATTGTTCCAGAGCGCCCTTAACCGCTTGCACAATCATGGACAAAGGTTCTTGCAAAGATTCAAGAATTTCATTGCTGTCAAGCGTAAAACTACGAGGGATACCCTCAGCTAGATTACGGCCACGCACATCAATTTCTCGGATATCTTTCTGCGGATAGGCTGCGCCAACTTCCTGCTTAATTCTTTCCGCAGTGGCTTCGCCGATTAGACTTCCCTGAGTACGCCTGACATAGGAAACAATCGATTCGTCAAAACGGTCTCCGCCGACTCGAACAGATTCGGAAAATACGACACCGTTTAAAGAAATAATGGCGATTTCAGTTGTACCACCACCAATGTCTACCACCATAGTGCCTACAGCTTCATGCACAGGCAGACCTGCGCCAATAGCAGCGGCCATGGGTTCTTCTACTAGACGCACGTCTCGAGCACCAGCTGACAGTGCGCTCTCGCGAATAGCCCTACGCTCTACTTCAGTGGATTTGCACGGTACACAAATCAGCACACGTGGGCTGGGCCGAATAAAGGAATTTTCGTGTACTTTAGAGATAAAGTACTTGAGCATTTTTTCGGTAACTAGGAAATCCGCGATAACACCGTCTTTTAACGGGCGGATAGCAGTGATATTGCCTGGGGTTCTACCGAGCATCCGCTTGGCGTCTAAGCCCACCGCAGCGACACTCTTTTGATTGCCACTAATGCGCAAAGCCACCACTGAGGGTTCATTCAACACGATACCCTGATCGCGCACATAGATAAGCGTATTAGCGGTTCCTAAATCAATCGACAAGTCTCGAGAAAATAGGCCACGGAAATTCTTCAGCATTACTGCATCTTCCACTAGGTAAACCCCCATAATAGGCATTCCACGGGACAAAAGCACGGAATCGGTGAACAATTTTGGCTGTAAATAAGTGGCAAGTATTAGTCTACGAATGCTCCGTTGACTTACCTCGATACAAAGTACAAAAAAAGCTGTGAATTTCCTCGCTTATGGATACGCAATATTGAGTACTAAGGTGAAAATATTGTCTTATTCATCTTTAGATAACCTTTGCCTTAACAACTATTCAGCATTTTTCGAGGTCCTGGTTTACACTATGGTCTGAACCAATAACCACCCTCGCAATCCGCAGTGAATGAAGCGCTTATGACCGATATAGATAACTCAAATATAAACATAACCCACCTCGCTCGCTTAGGCAGGTTGGCTATTGCTGAGTCAAACCATGCCAACACAACCCAAGAGCTAGAAAATATAATAGCCATGATTGATGCAATGCAAAGCGTGAACACTGACGGAATTGAACCGCTTTCTCACCCCTTGGATTCAGAGCAGTTATTACGCGCAGATGTGGTTTCAGAATCGGTATCTAGAGAAACGTTTCAAAAGGATGCCCCAAAAACCGAAGATGGTTATTACCTAGTACCTCGAGTGGTGGACTAAATCGTGGCAGTAGAAAAATTTACCTCGTTGCGAGATATGAGCGCAGCATTAGCTGCTGGTGAATATTCCAGTGTAGATCTAACCAACGCGCATTTAGATGATATTGAGCAAAGAAATACCAACACCAATAGCTTTATCACTATTGCTCGTGAGCACGCCCTGAATCAGGCCCAACGCGCAGATGAACAAAGAGCCAAGGGTGATGCCACCCCACTTACCGGCATCCCTATTGCCCATAAAGATATTTTTTGCACAGAAGGTCTGCTGACTACGTGTGGATCAAAAATGCTCAGCAATTTTCATGCACCTTACAATGCAACGGTCGTTGATCGACTCAATGCTGCTGGTGTTGTCACCGTTGGTAAAACCAACATGGACGAATTCGCCATGGGCTCCTCAAATGAAACCAGTTTTTTCGGCCCAGTAGCCAACCCTTGGGATCGCTCGTTGGTACCTGGCGGTTCATCCGGTGGTTCTGCCGCTGCAGTCGCTGATGGTTTAGTCGCCTGTGCGACTGGCACAGATACCGGCGGATCTATTCGTCAACCAGCCGCCTTGTGCGGTGTTACCGGACTTAAACCTACATATGGGCGTATTTCTCGGTACGGTATGATTGCCTTCGCATCCAGCCTTGACCAAGCAGGTCCAATGACAAGATCTGCAGAAGATACTGGTCTGATGTTGAGCTACATGGCTGGTTTCGATCCACGCGATTCCACCAGCGCCAACCGCGAAGATGAGTGGTTGCGCGCAATTGCACATCAAGGCATTCCTAAACTGGACCAGCCACTAACAATCGGCTTGCCTAAAGAATACTTCGACAATTTGGCTAATGCCCAAATCATCGAAGCGGCGCAAGCAGAGCTCGCCAAAAATGGGCATAAGTTCAAGGAAGTAAGCTTGCCCCACACCAAAGCGGCAATACCCACTTACTATGTACTCGCCTCAGCGGAAGCATCCACCAACCTCTCGCGCTATGACGGCGTACGTTATGGGCACCGCTGCGAAAACCCAACTTCTTTACAGGACCTCTATGAACGCTCTAGAAACGAAGGTTTTGGCGAAGAGGTGAAACGAAGAATTTTGACCGGCACGTATACCCTCTCGGTAGGATACTTTGATGCTTACTACATTAAAGCACAGAAAATTCGGCGCCTAATTGCCAACGACTTCAGTAAAGCGTTTGAAGAAGTGGATCTACTTCTTGCGCCAACCTGTCCAACACCAGCATTTAGCTTAAATGAGCACGCCAAAGACCCAATAGCTATGTACCAACAAGACCTGTACACAGTACCTACCAGTCTTGCTGGCCTACCCGCTCTGTCTGTGCCTTGCGGCTTTGTCAACAATCTGCCTATAGGTATGCAGCTTATTGGTCCAGCCTTTCGCGAAGATACGATCCTCTGTGTAGCTGCACAATTCCAACAAGCTACCGATTGGCATAAGCGCCACCCAGGAGAATCAGCGTGAATTGGGAAAGTGTCATTGGGCTAGAGATTCATGTTCAGCTAGCCACCAACAGTAAAATTTTCTCCGGTGCCAGCACCAGCTACGGAGCCGAGCCTAACGCGCAAGCTTGCGCAGTAGATCTAGGTTTGCCTGGCGTATTACCTGTGCTCAACGAACGCGCTATAGAAATGGCGATTAAATTTGGTTTAGCCATTGGCGCCAAAATCAACCTGCACTCAGTTTTTGACCGAAAAAATTACTTTTATCCGGACCTGCCTAAGGGTTATCAAATCAGTCAGTTCGAAACGCCTATTGTTGGCGAGGGTTCCATTGTCATCGCGTTAGAAGACGGACAAGAACGCACAGTGGGAATTACTCGCGCGCACCTTGAAGAAGACGCAGGCAAATCAATTCACGATTTATTTCCAGGTCAGACAGGCATAGACCTCAACCGT
>Ga0206131_10007451_pt1 | contig 10967 bp, 12 predicted proteins | sample Helgoland_Spring_FD_148636 | JGI IMG/M metagenome (GOLD analysis project Ga0206131, IMG submission 148636) | Pelagic subsurface seawater microbial communities from Kabeltonne, Helgoland, North Sea - Helgoland_Spring_Bloom_20160517_1 | ecosystem: Environmental > Aquatic > Marine > Epipelagic ... | reverse complement strand
CGTTTTTCTTTCCAAGAGGTTCCAAATGACCCACATTGACTGCGCCGTCCTTGCCGTACCCACCGCCAACAAAGCCGCCTACTTGGAAATGACCAAAAAAATGGCCGCCATTTTCTAAGCGAACGGCGCCCTTTCTGTCGTCGATGTCTGGTCCGACACTGCGCCGGAAGGAGAAGTCACTTCATTGCGCAAAGCCGTGCAAGCCAAACCGGATGAAAGCATCGTCGTCTCGTGGATCATCTGGCCCGACAAGGCGACGGCTGAGGTGGGCATGTGCGCGGCGATGCAGGATACCAGCGCGATGCCGGAAAGTGGCCCTCCATTCGATGGCAGCCGTATGATCTTCGCTGGGTTTGAGATGCTGCACCAAGCTTAGGCTGCCCCGAACCTGCAGCATGCCAGCTTAGCCTCGCCCAAATCATCGCTTTCTGAAATGATGTTTTCGGGTCGCTAAAGCGCATAGTAAACAGCGCAATGGCCAAGCAGCCTGTCAGATGGTGGAGGTTCGAATGCCCGCAGAAAAAGTAAATACTGTCGTCGTTGGCGGCGGTCAGGCGGGCGTGGCGGTCAGTGGCCACCTACATCGTGCAGGTGTCGATCACGTCGTTCTGGAAAAAAGCCGGATTGCAGAAGCGTGGCGCACTGCCCGCTGGGACAGTCTCGTCGCCAACGGCCCCGCCTGGCACGACAGGTTCCCGGACAAAACCTTCGACGATTGCGGCGGCGATGATTTCGCCACGAAAGACGGCTGCGCACGGTATTTTGAAGACTACGTTCGAGAGCATGACCTGCCCGTCCGCACCGGGATCACGGTTAATAGCACCGTGCATGACCCGGATGGCGGCTACATTGTTGAGACATCTGACGGCGTCATTCACGCCGAAAATGTCGTCGCCGCAACCGGCCCGTTTCAGGACCCGGTAATCCCGCCCGTCGTGCCCGCCGATGCGCCGGTGATCCAGATGCACTCCCAGACCTACCGCAATCCAAACCAGCTTGCCGAAGGCGCCGTGCTGGTCGTCGGTGCAGGCTCATCTGGTTCGCAAATCGCTGATGAACTGCTGCGCGCGGGCCGCAAGGTGTTTCTTTCGGTTGGCCCTCACGACCGCCCGCCACGCAGCTATCGCGGCAAGGATTTCGTCTATTGGCTGGGCGTGCTGGGCAAGTGGGAGATGAAGACGCCCCCCGCAGGCCGTGAGCACGTCACGATTGCTGTGAGTGGCGCCTATGGTGGGCGTACGGTGGATTTCCGCAAGTTCGCTGATCGGGGCATGAACCTTGTTGGTATGACCAAGGCCTATAAGGATGGGAAGATCAGCTTTGAGCCAGATCTGGCGCAGAACGTGAACGAAGGTGACGAGAATTACCTGTCCCTGCTGGCTGAGGCTGACGCTTGGGTCGAGCGCGAAGGCGCGGATTACCCGCCTGAGGAAGAGGTCAAGATCATCGGTCCTGACCCGGATTGCCTGACTAACCCCACGCTTGAAGTCGACCTTGCCGCCGAGGGGATCAAGACGATCATCTGGGCGACTGGGTATCGGCAGGACTTTGGCTGGCTGCAGGTCGACAGTTTTGACGCCAAAGGCGCGCCGCTCCACTATCAGGGTGTTTCAAAAGTAGAAGGCGTCTATTTTCTGGGTCTGCCGTGGCTTTCGATGCGAGGGTCATCATTCATCTGGGGCGTCTATGTCGATGCTGAGCGTATCGCAGGTGAGATTGCTGGCCGCGCAACCTGACGCATCTGTGAACTACATTCTGTCCGCGTGAATTGCCTTCTTCCCTTGCCGACCTTAGAACGCATGCAGAAATGTGAATGTGGACTGAGCCATGCTGGAACTGATCTTCGCCTATGGCGCAGGGCTGCTGACCCTAATCAACCCCTGCGTTCTTCCGGTACTGCCAATCGTCCTCGTCTCAGCCCTGAACGCTGACAGGCGTGGGCCGATTGCGCTGGCCGCGGGGATGAGCCTGTCTTTTGTGGTCTTTGGCATGCTCGTCGCCAGCGTCGGTCATGCCATCGGCTTGAACGAAAAGCTTCTGGCCCAGATTGGCGCCGCTATGATGATCGCATTCGGCCTGATCCTGATCATTCCCGCCTTCGCCGCGAAATTCGAAACAGCCGCGGCGGGTCTTTCGACAAAAGCCGACAGCCAGATGACCGCCTCAGACGATGGCGGGCTGAAAGGCCAGTTTGTTGGCGGCGTCTTGCTGGGTGCAGTCTGGTCGCCCTGCATCGGTCCGACGCTGGGTGGCGCCATTGCGCTCGCGTCTCAAGGCGAAAGCATGGGAAAGGCGCTGGCGATTATGATCTTCTTTGCCCTCGGCGTTTCGATCCTGATACTTGTCATCGGCCTTAGCGCCCGCGAAGCGATCCGAAAACGCGCGAATAGCCTGCGCGCCATCGCCGAGCGGTCCAAACCCATCATGGGCGGCGTCTTCATAGCCGTTGGCGTGATGATCATGCTGGGCGTCCACCATATGATTGAGGCCTGGGCGGTGCGAAACCTGCCCTACTGGCTGCAAGACTTATCCGTATCTCTCTGACAAAAGGAGCATACCCATGAACCGCCGTACAATTATCGCCTCCACCGCAGCCGCAGCGCTGATCGCCCCCGCCGCATGGGCAGGCGCCAAAACCATCGACTACACGCCTGGCCTGATCGACGCCGCGCTGGCCGAAGGCAAAACCGTCTTCGTCGACTACGCCGCAGATTGGTGCAGCACCTGTCACCGGCAGGAGCGTGTCATCAACGCCATCCGCGAAGCGAACCCTGCCTATGACGACGCGATGATCTTTGTGAGGGTCGATTGGGACAAATACGGCCAGGACGATGTTGCTGTTTTCCGTAACATTCCGCGCCGTTCGACGCTTATTGTTTTGAAGGGTGAGGACGAGCTTGGCCGCATCGTCGCCGGAACGTCTGAATCTGATATCAAGGCGCTGATGGACAAGGGTCTGGCGGCGGCTGAAAGCTGATCGCCCGACCGTCACTGACATAAAGGGCCGCCATGCCAAAGCAGCCCAAATACCGCTCCTACATGATATGCACCGCGCCCCGCAGCGGCAGCACGCTACTATGCGGCCAGCTTGCGGCGACGGGGCGGGCGGGCAATCCTGACTCATACCTCCACCGGCAATCGCTGGACGAATGGCTCAGCGATCACGACCTGACGCGCGAGGCTTATGCGTCAGACCGTGAAGCCGCCGCAGCGGTTCTCGCCGCCGCGCAAAAGAAGGGCGAGGCGGGTACCGGCATCTTCGGCCTTCGCATGCAAAGGCCGAGCTTTGCTTCCTTCATGGAGCAAGCGGCGGCGTTGTTTCCAGGCGTCCCAACGGATGCAGATCGCATCCGCGCGGCCTTTGGTGAGACGCTCTACATCCACCCCAGTCGCCGGGATAAGCTGGCCCAGGCCATATCGATGGTGAAGGCTGAGCAGACAGGCCTTTGGCACAGAAACGCAGATGGGTCTGAGCTTGAAAGATTGGCGCCGCCCTGCCCGCCCGCCTATGACGCCCGGCGAATTCGGGACAAAATCGAGACGCTCACGGCTTTGGACGCAGAATGGCCGGACTGGTTCGCGCGGGAGGGGATTAAACCGCTTTGCCTGATTTATGAAGACCTATCGGCAGATCCGCAGGACGCGCTGGCGCGGGTTCTGGCGGCGCTGGACCTTGATCCGAATTTGGCGGAGGCGGTTCAGACGCCGACCGCCAAGCTAGCGGATGAGATTAGTCAGCAATGGGCCGCCCGGTTCAGGGCAGAACGCGCCTGAACCGGGCAGTTTTCTTAAGCCGCTACGATGTTCGCATCCGGGCCATAGGGGAAGCCGGCGATGTTCTCGGCGCCGTCATCCCCGACGACCAGAATGTCATGTTCGCGATACCCGCCTGCGCCGGGCTGGCCTTCGGGGACCCACAGCATCGGCTCCATCGACACTACCATGCCTGCCTCTAACACAGTGTCGATGTCCTCGCGCAGTTCCAGCCCTGCCTCGCGGCCGTAGTAGTGGCTGAGCACCCCGAAAGAGTGGCCGTAGCCAAAGCTGCGATACTGCAGCAGGCCTTCGTCGGCGAAGAAGCGGTTAATCTCTGCGCAGATGGCTGAACAGGAAATGCCTGGCTTGATCAGGCTGAGGCCCAATTTATGCGCCGCGACATTGGCCTTCCAGATCCGCAGGCTGTCGGCATCGGGCTCTCCAAGAAACAACGTGCGTTCCAGCGCGGTGTAGTAGGCGGAAATCATCGGGAACGTGTTCATCGACAGGATGTCGCCCGCCTCAAGCGCCCGGGTCGTTACAGGGTTGTGTGCGCCGTCGGTGTTGAGGCCGGACTGAAACCAGACCCAGCTGTCGCGGATTTCGCTGTCGGGATGGGCGCGGGCGATCTCAAGCTCCATCGCATCCCGGCCCGCCATGGCGACGTCGATTTCTCGGGTTCCGACCTTGATCGCATCACGCACGGCGTAGCCGCCAACATCGGCGATGCGGGCGCCTTCGCGGATCAGGGCGATTTCCTCGTCCGATTTCAGCATCCGGGCCGCCATTGTGGCGGGGGCGATATCGATCAGGGTGCGTTCGCCCAGCATCGCCTCCATCGTGTTGCGGGCCGCGAGCGTCAGGTGATCGCCTTCAATCCCGATCCGGGCCGAAGCGCCCACGAGCGAGCCGACAGCCCGCCAGTAATTGTCCCGTTTCCAGTCGGTATAGATGACATTGTCGCCATGGCTACGGCGCCAGGGCTGGCCAGCGTCGATATTGGCCGAGACCGTGGTGCAGGCGTCCGCCGTCACGACGCAGGCGTATGGCCGACCAAACGCGCAGTAGAGAAAGCCGGAGTAATAGGCGACGTTGTGCATGGAGGTCAGCACCACTGCGCCGATATCCTGCGCGGCCATAATCTGGCGCAGGGATGCCAGACGACGGTCGTATTCGGCCTTGCTGAACGGCAGAGGGGCCTTGTCGCCATTGTGGGAAGTGAAGGTTTCAAGTCTGTCAAAAGTATCGAACATCGTTCGCATCCTCGTACAAGGACCGGGGCGATGTGATGATCCGCGCCCGGCGTCTCATCCGGGCGTGCAGGACACAAATCATCCATTGGGCAAAGCCCGCCAGATGACCGCGCAGAGTGAACAGGTGACGACGCCATCGTCACCAACTGCGCTAAAGGCTGGTTAGTCCTCAGAGGACCGGTTCGTCAATTGATTTTCGACCAACGATCAAACGCCTATTTTCAGAAAGGCAGCGGTTACAGCATCGTGCTTTGGAAGATGGCGCGGAAGGCCCTTTGTACAGTGATCCATCCGAAGGCCAAAACCTTTCACATGTGAAAGTAGAACTAAGCCATTGAAACATATACATGTTGAGTGTGGCCGTCACAGTGTATTCATGATTTGTACCTATTTCGGGCGATCGTATCGAGGCTTGTCTCGGCTACGCGGCCAAAATCGAAAGCGCTTACCCTGATGGCGATTTGATCTTGCTGCGCCTGTGCGCCGTTCAAACATTTGACGCTTTCACATAGGGGGCGAGAGAACAGATACGTGGTTTCGATCAGCGGACTTTGACGGCAAACTTGTCGATGCAGCGGTTTCCGGCTAAGCGCTGAACCATGGATACGTCCACCAAAACCGATAATCAGACCTATCAGGTCACTTCGAGCCCACGTCGCAGTCAGGCCCAGTCACGCCAGACAGAGCGCCCATTCTAACGTGATTACCACTGCAAACATCGCAGGGGCCGGTCTGGGGGGACTCGCTTCGGCGTTGGCGCTTTCCAAGATCGGCGTGCGCGTAAGCGTCTTTGAGCAGGCATTGGCGCTGACCGAGGTGGGCGCAGGCATCCAGCTAAGCCCGAATGCGATGCATGTAGCGCGATGGCTAGGCATCGATGATCAGATCATTCGGGTGGGGTTTGAACCTGAGGCGGCTTTGATCCGGGACTACAGGACCGGAAAACGCTACATGAACGCCCCGCTGGCGGATATGTGCCAGCGCAGGTATGGCGCACCCTACATCCACATCCATCGCGCAGACCTTTTGATGATTTTGACTGAAGCTGCGGTCAAGGCAGGCGTTGTGATTGAGACTGGCGCCGATGTGCAGGGCTATGATGCATCCCGCGATCGCGCAGCGTTTTTGCTTGGCGAAGGCCTTTCCGCAGACGCCGATTTGTTGATCGGCGCTGACGGACTAGGATCGAAAGTGCGTGAACAGATGCTGGGCGCAGAAGCGCCTGAATTCACTGGGCAAGTCGCATGGCGTGGTCTGATTCCAGCGCACATCCTTCCCGATGGATTGGTGGCCCCAGGCGCCACCGTTTGGGCCGGGCCGGGCCGTCACTTTGTCACCTACTATGTGCGGGGCGGTGATCTGGTGAACATTGTTGCAGTTGAAGAGCGGGCCGACTGGCGTGATGAAAGCTGGACGCATCCCGGCGATCCGGCCGCGTTGCGGACCGTGTTTGATGGCTGGCACCCTGACGTTACAACGCTGATCGATCATTTGGATCAGTGCTTTTTATGGGCGTTGTTTGGCCGCAAACCCTTGCCCACCTGGTCTGATGGTCCTGTGGCATTGCTTGGCGACGCGTGCCACCCGATGTTGCCCTTTATGGCGCAGGGCGCGGCAATGGCGTTTGAGGATGCTTTTGTTTTAGCAAAATGTGTTGAAGCCAACCCCAGCCTGACAAGCGCTTTGCAAAGATATGAAGACCTGCGCAAACCGCGTGCGACCAAAATTCAAGCGAAGGCGCGCGCCAATGCTGATTTGTTCCATATGAATGGTTTGCGCGCGAAAGCCAGCTTGCATGCTGCGTCTTTGCTGCCCGCCAGAACAGCTTTGGCGCCACTGGACTGGATATACGGATTTGACCCAACCCAACAGCCAACCGGCGCAGGCTGGCGGAGTGTGACTTAAGACCAAGGCCTGATGAAACCTTGCCTCAAATTGCGTGGCGCCCATTCGCCGTGGTCGCGAGATCAACGCTCATCTCAGCGGCTGCGATCAGCGATGCCTCACCGACGCGAGCTAGCCGATGCGCAATAGCCTGAGCAGAAACTGTCGCTTCATCCAGGCAGCATCTTTCCAGACTGGCGGCAATTTCGCTGACGCCACTCATCCCGACCTGTCCTGCGACCGCGACCAGATCATGTGCGATCGGCGCCATGGCGATAAGATCGCCCGAAGTGATGAGCTGTTCGATCCGTGCGATCCGTTCGGTCACTTCAAAGATCGCATCTTCGATCAGTTCGTCAAAAACAGCTTGCCCGACCGTATCGCGCAATTCTTTCATCGCGACGCGATCAAGTTGCACGCTGCCTTCACCCGCCTCCATAAACATCACCTGCGCAGACATCCCATTCTCCCGATGATTACACCGCCGATGCAGGTTATGGGGCTGAGGTCTTAATTTAGGGTGAGCTTTCGCAAACCGTCCACAGCCATCGTCTCGCCGCAGGTAATGCCCCGGCGATTGACCTGGTCAAAACTCATCCACTTGGCAACGTTGGGATCGTTGGCGTCCAGCGCCCCAAGAGCGACCAGGATTGTTGCCATCGCCGCTTCAGCCGCACGGGTTTCGCCGTCGTTTATCTTCAGTGCGATACCAAGGCCCCGGTCTGGCAGAATTGCCGTGAATGCACCCTCGGCCCCGGTCTTTACAACAAGGCCGTCGCCCGCGCGCATCAGATCAGTGCAGGCGCGACCTTCGCCTGCGACTTCGAATGGATGCAGGGCTTTCGCCTGGCGAAGGGCGATCGCAGCTTCGGCCCGGGCGCCTTTCAGCGATGTTTCGGCGGAAGCAATTCGCGACATGGCGCGGGCAAGCCCTGTCAGACTGACGCCGAAATTCGGGGCGGAGCATCCGTCAATAGCATGGGCTGAAAGGTCTTCATCAGCAAGGTCGGCGGTAACTTCTGCAACGCGCTGCTGCACGGGATGTGAGAGATCGATGTACCCTTCGGTCGGCGCCCCTAAATGGCGGGCCTGACACAAAAATCCGGTGTGCTTGCCTGAACAGTTGTTGTGCAGCTGGCTGGGCGCCTCATCCCGACCGCGAAGGTCATAGAATGTGGTCTCGTCGTTTGGGGGTTGCGGGCCGCATTCAAGGTCAGCCTCGCTCAACCCCATTTCGGCAAGCCATTCCTGCGCCTGAGATGCGTGGGAATGGCTGCCCTGATGTGATGCGCAGGACAGCGCCAATCGGCGCGACGTCAGGCCCATGGTGGCTGCGGCGCCGCTTTCTACCATCGGGATCGCCTGCAGAATCTTGCACGAAGATCGCGGCAGCATCGGCGCGGCGACATCGCCCAGCGCGAACGCTAGGTCGCCGTCAGGTCCGACAATCGCAACGCGCCCGTGATGCGCACGCTCAACGTATCCGGCGCGGGTCTGCGTCACCAGAACAGGGTCAGTCATTCAACAATTCCTCTTTGAATTCGTCGCTGAGCGCGCCACGCAGACGGGCGGCCGCCAGGCGTAGGCGCGACTTTACGGTGCCGAGGGGGGTATCCATGCTTTTGGCGACTTCTGCATGGCTGAGACCTTCGAAGAAAGCCAGATGTACGGCAGTGCGTTGATCTGTGCTGAGACTGGACAGGGCGTCGCGCACCTTTGCATTCCGCATCTCGATTGCGACCTCCGCCTCGGCGGGCGTTGGCGGATCGGGCGCATATAGCGGATCATTCGGATCAGGCATTGGCCGGTTGGTTTTCCGAAGCATGTCGATCCGCCGGTTGCGTGCGATTGTGAATATCCAGGCTGAGGCGGGTGCGCGGGCAGGATCAAAGGTGTCGGCCTTGCGCCAGATCGCCAGCATAGCTTCCTGCGCGGTTTCATCAGCCTCATCGTTTCGGGCGCCGCTTCGGATCATTGCGCCTTTGATCCGGCCTGCATATCGCTCATAAAGTTCGCGAAATGCATCCCTGTCGCGATCTTTGGCGATGCGCAGGATCAATTTCGCGTCATCCTTGGCTTTCAGCAGGGTTTCGTCGCCATTTTCCATCGAAGATTCAATGCTGTCCCGATTTGTCTTCCCAACCCTATATATTCGGCGCCGTAAGGCTGGCGTCCACCCTGCATTTTGTCATAGTATTGCGCGAATTCCTGCACAAAGAGTGGACGTGCTACGTTCCGAGCGCAGGTTTAGGCGGAGAGCAGAAATGAACGCAGTGATCAAATTCCTCGGATTTGTGCTGATGGCGGCGCTGATGACCTCTGGCGCAGCGCGCGCGCAAGTCGGCGACGCGGTAGCGCAAAAGAAAGACTGGAGCATCTTTAAGCAGGGCTCTGCGGCGGATCGTATGTGCTGGATAGTAAGCCAGCCGATTTCGTCTTCGGCGAAGCGGGCCGGTAGCCCGGTTTCGGTTAAGCGGGGCGACATCTTTCTGATGGTTGCCATTCGCCCGGGTGAGCGGGTGAAGAACGAAGTTTCGATGATGGCAGGCTATCCTTTCCGCAAGAACAGCGCGGTGAAGATGAAGATCGGGTCTGACACCTATGAGATGTTCACCGAAGGCGAAGGCGCCTGGACTGATAGCGCGGAAAGCGACGACAAGTTGGTTGCGGCCATGCGGCGGGGATCGGATGCGAAAGTATCCGGTGTGTCATCGCGGGGAACGACGACGACAGATACGTTCAGCCTGCGCGGCTTTACCGCTGCAATCAACGAGGCGCGCAAACTCTGTAAGTGACTTGAGTTATGCTATAGGAAGCGCCTCTCCCCAATCGGGGAGAGGTGTTTTTCGTTGGAGAGCCTGATGGCCGAACAGACCGCGATTGTACCTGACAGCCGCACGATGCCCCGCATTGCGCTGAAGACGCTGAAGCCAAATCTGATCGGCCTTAGCCGTGATCAGCTGCGCGATGCGCTTCTCGCAGCTGGTGCGCCGGACAAGCAGATGAAGATGCGGGTCAGCCAACTGTGGGGCTGGCTGTATCAGAAAGGCGTTTCTGACGCTGATCTGATGACAAACCTCTCAAAAGACTTTCGGGTCTTCCTTGCGGAGAATTTCCGGATTGCCCGGCCTGAGATCGTCACGCGGCAAGTGTCCGTTGATGGCACGCGCAAGTATCTGCTGCGGATCGACGGCGGACATGAGGTAGAGGCAGTCTACATCCCCGAAGAAGATCGCGGCACGTTATGCATTTCATCCCAGGTTGGTTGCACGCTGACCTGCACGTTCTGCCACACCGGTACGCAGAAGCTCGTCCGCAATCTGACGGCGGGTGAAATCGTGGGTCAGATTCTTGTTTGCCGCGATGACCTGGGCGAATGGGAAAGCGCGGGCAAGGACGCAGCTGACAAGCGCCTACTTTCCAATATCGTCCTGATGGGTATGGGCGAGCCGCTGTACAACACAGACAATGTCCGTGACGCGATGAAGATCGCGATGGACAATGAGGGCCTGTCGCTTAGCCGTCGCCGCATCACGCTGTCGACCTCTGGCGTTGTGCCTGAGATCATTCGCGCCGGCGAAGAAATCGGCTGCATGCTGGCGATCAGCTTTCACGCGACGACCGATGAAGTGCGCGACAAGCTGGTGCCAATCAACAAAAAATGGAACATCGAAAAGCTGCTTGAGGCTTGCCGCAACTATCCCAAGCTGTCGAATTCCGAACGCATCACCTTTGAATATGTGATGCTGAAACATGTGAATGACACGGATGCGGACGCACGGCGGTTGGTAAAACTGATCAGCGGCATTCCAGCCAAGATCAACCTGATCCCCTTCAATCCCTGGCCCGATGCGCCGTATGAACGGTCGGACTGGGACAGAATCGAAGAATTCGCTGAGATCGTAAACCGGGCTGGCTATGCTTCGCCCGTGCGCACGCCACGTGGGCAGGATATCATGGCGGCGTGCGGCCAGCTGAAATCGGCTACAGAGCGGGCCAAGAAATCCCGCGCCCAGATAGAGGCTGAGGCAGGCGCGACCTAAGCGCCGTGCCCCTGCCAGCGATCAAGTTTCG
>Ga0206131_10007449_pt1 | contig 10970 bp, 5 predicted proteins | sample Helgoland_Spring_FD_148636 | JGI IMG/M metagenome (GOLD analysis project Ga0206131, IMG submission 148636) | Pelagic subsurface seawater microbial communities from Kabeltonne, Helgoland, North Sea - Helgoland_Spring_Bloom_20160517_1 | ecosystem: Environmental > Aquatic > Marine > Epipelagic ... | reverse complement strand
TCGTCAGACGTAAACAACAACAAAAATTCATTGAGAACACATCATCATCATCATCATCATGAGCGACTCATCTGATGAATTCGACGACGAGTTTTCAGTCGCTTCTGCGCATCATCATCGTAAGAAGAATCATCATAAAAAAGAAGAGAAAGAAGAAAAAGAGGTGGTGGTAAAATATCCGTCCGAGTGTTTCTCTCTGTGTGTTCTCTCTTTGGCGTATTGTTACGTCGGGTGCGACGCAACAAAACTCGCGAGTCGGTTTGCGTTTCATCCACCGAAACCGAGTCATTACGAGTTGAAAACGACCAACCGAGGGACCAGGTACCCGACCATTTCTCAGTTTCATCCGACGTACATGCACAAAAACGCGGACGCGAGAGTGGCGAGCAAAGCGTTCGCCTCGTTTCAGTGCTACGAGATTCCTTTTTTAGAAGAGGGAGAAGATAAAGGAGAAAAAAAGACTTCGTCGAAGAAGAATAGTATATGCGTCTTCTTCCGACCGGCGCCGAGAGACGCGAAGCGAGCGAGGTTGATTATTCACTCGCACGGAAACGCGATGGATTGTGGAGGTGGGTTTGAGATGTTAGCGGAGATTGGGGATCAGTTAGACGTGTCGATTTTAAGTTACGATTACAGAGGGTACGGGAAATCGGGAGATGTATACGACCAGCCGACGGCGGAGTCGTGCGCGGAGGATTTACGGAGAGTCGTGGCTTGGGCGACGAAAGCGAGAGGTTTAGTCGGTGGACAAACCGGAGATTATAATCGAGATCGGTTTGGTTTAGACGATATCGTTTTGTGGGGGCAATCGATCGGGTCTGGACCGTCCACGAAAGTCGCCACGGAAAAAGAGGTTGGAGGATTGATTTTAGAGTGCGCTTTGGCGAGCGGTACGAGAGTTTTAATCGGCGAAGCGAAGGAAAAACACGGGATACTAAGCCCGGTGAGATGTTTTCGAAAGTGTGAGGTGTACGATAACCAAGGTTTAGCGGTGAACGTGAAGTGTCCTGCTTTAGTCATGCACGGTATGAAAGATTTCGAGATTCACCATTCCCACAGCAAGTTAATTTTCGACAAGTTGCAAGCGAGAGGAGATTCTAAAGAGAGGTTTAAAACGTACGCGTATTGGTCGCAAACAGCCGGTCACGACGACGTGTTTTACGACAACCCTCGCGAGTGCATTCGACAGGTACAAAAGTTCGTGCGAACGTTACCGACCACCGAACGCATCCAAAACGCGATCGCATCGTCCTCTCGCGCGGAGAAAGGTTTATCGGCGGACGATTTAGCCAATCCTTCTCTCCTCGGTAGCGAAAGAAGGCGAGAAAATAAGGAGAAGAAACCGTACAACGATAAGTTTAATCGCGTCAATCAAGAGTTGTTTTACCAATCGCCGCCCAAGAAACAACACATGAAAAAGTGATTATTGAAGGTGTTTTCTTATGTTTGTGCGCATTATTTAGTGGTAGTACTTAGTAGGTAGTTTTATATCGTCGAGTGTTGTTTTACTTTCATATTGACAAGCCACAACCTCAAAACTCATTTTTTTCATCTTCTTTCTTCTCTCTCTCTCTTCTCTTTCATTATTCTAGTACACTCATACACAATTCACACATTCAATAGATACGTCACTATTATTATTATCATTATTTTATTATTTATCTTATTATCATTATTGGGTGGAGACGACGGCTTTGTTCATCAACAACGGCGAATCTTCGCCAGCGTTTTGGTCGACAAACTTGTTCGCCGCGGACAATTTTCTCGCCTTTCGCGCGATACCAGCGACAACCGCTAAAGTTGCCGCCATGGCACCAGCTAAGGGAGCAACTCCCGTGAACTCTTTTCCAGACGGTAAAGTGTCTCGCATTTGCTCGTCCCACATTTTAATCATGTCTAATTCCGTGATGGTTTCCTTCCCGTTGGCGATTGCTTCGCCGAGCTGCGAAGACAACGCCGCGGAGGAGGTTGACGCCACGCCGGGGTTCTTGCTCGGGTCGCGTCTGTATTCTCTCTTATAATACGAGCCAGTCGTGCACGTCTCGTCGCTACCGAGTTCCGCGCCTCCGTCGTCGTCCGCGTGTCTCACAACCGGGTAGACGGATTCGAAGAGCAAACCGCACGTGGAGAATCCATTCTCGTCGTATTGGTTTTCGTTCAACGTTACCGGGCCTTTAGGTCCTCTCTCTAATTTGAAGTATCCATCCTCGCCAAAACTCGTCCCGTACGAGTTCTTCACCAGCCAGTACGGCGTGTCCCCGTACTTATGGTCGATTCCCCAACCGACGACCAAAGCGGCGTGGTTAATGGACGCGATACCTCTCCCGGCCGGGCCGCAATCGTCAAACTTAATCACGCCCTCGTCGTACATTTGTAAGTTGTTGGCATTGATACCAATCGCAACTGGACCTTTTTCGTAGATAGCTTTCATCAACGCATCGTTACCTTCGGTTTGCGCGATATCGCACATCCCCGGTGTCGTCCATTTCTTCTCCACGTTCTCCATGCACTGCATCTCGTCTTGGTCTTCCTCGGTGAACGAGAGACCAGAAGAGGACAAAACGGAATCATATTTATCTTTCGACGCAATCCCGCCGCTCTCGTCCACGTACATATACGCCGTGTACATGTTCCCGGTATTACACCCGTGATCTCTGGAGTCGCAGTTCATCAACTGTTTGACGGACAAAATGACGATGTCGTCTTTGGTCATGACCGCGGCGCGAGCCGCGATGGAGTCGGCGGAGACGAACGCCCAGCACGAAGCGCACGTGTCTCGTTGATCGTGAACTTCGCCAACCAAGTCTCTCGGCCATCCTTCTGGCGGGTCGGTCCACGAAAATTCCTCCGGGTAGTTATCCACACCGAGTAAAGAGGCGCGATCGTTCGGAAGAGAGGTGGAAGAAGAATATTCATCGTCGCCGACGCTCGAGGAGGACGAGTCTACGTCCTCGTCGCTCGTGAACATCTCACCTATGATGTTTTCGTACGAATTGTCATCATCGGAGGAGGCGTGCGATTCATGATGCCCTTCCTTAGCCTCGTTGATTATTCGGTTCGCATCTTTGTTGTTGTTGTTGTTTTGCTTCACTGCAGCATCTTTTCTCGCGTCTTGATTTTGCTGTTGTTGTTGTTGATTCGGTTGTTGTTGATTGTTGTCGTTGTTGTCGTTATTGTTATCCTTGTTCGCATTTTGCTTCTCGGCTTCTTCAACGACTAAAGATTGTTTCGATTCCAAAGTTGGCGCATTGACGCTTTCATCCTCGACCGCTTTCTCCAACTTCCCGAATGCCTTCTCGAACGACTTTTCAGCCTCGGCTGGAATCTCAACCTTCGGATCGTCCGGTTGTCTCCCAGCTCTGTTCGCAGCAATCTCCATCTGCTCTTTCTTCCAACTCTTATACGTCAAATGTTTCGCGATGAACTCTTCTTGCGTCAAATCCGCGAATTCCGTCACTCGCATCCCAAACGCTTTCCCGCTCTTCGCGTTGTGTTGGTTCATTTTCAACAAGTTCGTCTCAAAGATCTTCTCTCTCTTGATTGATTCCGAGCACGGTTTCTCAATCTCCGAAGGTTTGTTTTCCGGACAGTAGTTCTTGTCGTGCGCTCGCATGAATTCCACGAAGTTTTGTTTGTGTTTGTGTTCGTTTTCATCGACTCCCGCGAGTTGTTGTTGTCGTTCGCCGATGCGCGTTTTTTCCGCCGAAGCGCCATTTTTTGAATCTTCTTCTTCTTCATCAGCTTTTTCTCCAACACCATTTCTGCCATCAAAATCGTGATTTTCAACAACGAATGAGGAAGGTAACGGCGCTTTCTTCGTCTCCAAATGAGTATTCATTCCTTCCCGATGCTGTAACTGCTGCTGCTCGAAGTGTTGTTGCTGTTGTTGTTGTTGTTGCGCGCGTTTTTTCCCACCACCGAACGATAACGAGGCGACATCAGAGGAGGATGATTTTTGCGTCTGCAGATCCCCGGAGGAGGAATGCGCGGCCTCATTTTTCTTCCCTGATAAAACTCTTTCTTTTCCTCCTCCTTGGTTTTGTTTCACGTTATGTTTTAAAGACAAAGAACCTGTTGTCGCCGCTGAAACACCGTTGTTGGTATTCGCAACTGTGACGGCAGAGATGACTCCAGCGCAGAGTATTATCGCTTTCTTCATTTCTTTTTGTTATTATTAGATTTACACGCCCAGCAGCAAAGCGCGCGTGCAATCCTCTCTTTTTTTCTGATGTGTTTGGTGTCGTGTCTTTGAAAAATGTGTTCGACAAGAACTGTTTAGGGTTTTTGAAATTTTTTACTGAAATTATTTCTCCTTCCTTGGAAACGTTTGACACCCCCGCGGGAAAGGGATTGTGCTTTTGTCTCTCTTCCTCTTTTTCCTCATTACTCACTCGTTGGTGTTAGAAGAAATTGTGGGTGTAAAAGAAACATCATCATGAACACGTTTACTGCGAAGAACGAGAAAGAAACGCAGTCTTTACTCTCTCAGAAGAACGAAGAAGGAGAGACTAAGAAGACTACTTCTGCTAAGAAGAAGAATGTTTTTCTCACCGTGGGCGGTCTCGCGGCGGTCGGGATTTTGGGATTGGCGTCGTCAAAATCATCATCATCGTTCGGTTCCGCGGCTCCATTCACGAATGGAAGCCGATTAGGGCAAACGCAATCGACGATTCGCTTGTCCGTCGGGTGCTCGCCGCAGGACGTTTTATCGTTACTGCCGTTCGAACCGAAATCTTGGAGAGGTGCGCAGTTTATTCTTTTAGTATACGTGTATATCGTTTCGTCGTTTATATTCCTCGCGCGATCAAATTTTCTCTCTCGGAACCTACGACGAGTGAGAAACAGACCAAAGAGCTGTTTGACAACGAAATACGACGCGTCGCTGACATTTTTTCTACACTCTACTGTTATATCATTACATTCCAAATCATCATCTCAAAACAACATCAATGATGATAATAATAATATTAAAACAGGCAAAGTGGGCGCGAAATTCATCACTGCGAACATGTCCCCGAACTTTTCGTACGAGAACGCGATCGACATGCCGGAAGAAATGTGCGGCGTGTTTGCGGTTCCGCACGAACTCGCGCACGACGCTCGCTACGGTTTCTTTTTATACGAGAAAGCGAACCCGGAGAACTTTGTGTCCGATATCGGGGTCCAACCGAAAGGCGGGTACGCCGACATTGAAATCGTGGAGGAAGAAGTTCAGACTGCTGCCAAACCAGTCTCGAAGAAGGAAGAGAAGAAGCAAGAGAAAGCGAAGGAGATGAAGCAGAAGGAGGGCGAGTTTGAAGACGGGACGAAGATGACGCCGACGCAAAAAGAGTTCTTCGAGAAGAAGGCGACGCTGGCGCACAAAGAGTCCAAGTCCTCTTCCTCGAAGAAGGCGTCCAAGAAGTCTGCCGCTGCTGCTGACGAGGACGACGACAAAGAAGAAGAAGAAGAAGAAACAGAAGCGAAGAAATCTTCTTCTTCTTCTTCCAAGAAAGAAACCGCCGAGGAGAAGATGGTGCGTTTGCAACAAGAAAAGATTGACATATTGGAGAAAGAAGTCCAAGAAGCGAGAGAGGCGGACGCGGAGAAAGAACGTCTCGCCACCGAAGAGGAAGCGAAACACAACGAAGAAGCAGAACGAGAGAAAGAGCAGCTGGAGCGAGAAGAGTTTCTCAAGCAAGAGAAGGATGAGTTGGAGAAGGCGAAGACGCTCGCCAAGGAGAAGAAAAACGTCGGCGCGTTCTTCGATTGGGGATGGTGGTCCTCTTCCTTGTTCCACGCGGAAGAGGAGATTGCGCAGCAATCCAAAGAAGAAAGCGCTAAGATCAAATCCAGACGCGCGCTTCTTTCTTCCGCCCACAAACCGGTGCAAAAGTTGGCCGTGCCGCACAAGAAGACCGCCGCGAAATTGTCCGCCGAACAACAAAAGAAGGTTGAGGAGTACGACAGAGAAGTCTCGATGATCAAAAGCGCCAAGAAGCAGCACAAGGATGTTGAAATTTCCTCTGAAAACCCAATCGAAGTGGAAGTTGTGCAAGCGAGAATCGAGTACCCGGTGCAATTCATCTCTACCATGGCTTCGTGCAACACCAAGCACGAGTTGGAAGACACGGAATACTACCCGAGAAAGGGCGTTGCGAACCCGATGGGGAACAACGTCTTTATCTTTGGCGCGTGTCGCTCGGACGTGCCGCAGTGCGGCAACCCGGCGCAAAGGCACCCGGGGTCGTGCCAAGTGCCGAAACCGGACGACGATACGTTCAAGTTAGCCGTCAAGGCGTGCTTGGACGAAGACCCGACGGAAGGTAACTGCCACAAATTTGCCAAGCAATCCGAGTTTGGCGTTATGTCCATGTGGGACGTCTCCGAAGTCACCGACATGAGCGAAGCGTTCGCGGATCAAGACAGATTCAACGGCGATTTGTCGCAGTGGGATACTCGATCTGTTAAGTACTTCGACAGAATGTTTAGCGGCGCGGCGTCCTTCGACCAAGACATTTCCGCGTGGAGATACGCGGCGAAAAAGACGGACAATCACATGTTCGCCGGTGCGACTGCGTTCAAAGCCTCGTGGGAGTGCGGTTTTAGACCGTCCGGTTTACTCGACTTCCACTCGTGCACCTCCTCGAAAGTGATGGATGACATCGTCAACGGCAGAGGAGATGCGGCCGGTGCCTCGACTAGCAAAAAATCATCCTCCTCTTCTTTGTACAACTCGATCTCCGCGGCGAAAAACCAACCGATCGCTGCGGCCGAGAAGCTCTCGACCTCCAACAATGAAGCGTCGTTTGGAACGGAAGAAGCTGGTGTGTTGACCGATGCGAACATTATGGATGAAGTCACGGATTGTTTGCTCGCCGAACCGGTGAGAGGTGACTGCCACGGCCAAGCCTTTGGCCCGTTGTCCACCTGGGACGTCTCTCGCGTGACGAACATGGACCAATTGTTCATGGACCCGCCGAAATCAGTCGAAGGCGACAGACACTCCTCGTTCAATGGCGACTTATCCAAATGGGACGTCTCTAGCGTCACGTCGATGATTCGCATGTTCAACAGAGCGAACGCCTTCAACGGCGATTTGTCTCGATGGGACGTGTCCAAAGTTCAATCCTTCTCCGGCATGTTCAAGCATACGGATAGATTTAACGGAGATATCACCAACTGGAACATGAAATCTGCGAAGTCTGTGGACGAAATGTTCATGATGGCCTTAAGGTTCAACCAAGACGTCTCCAAATGGTCTTTGCCACAGTGCAGAAACTACGACAGAATGTTTGAATTCACTGGTGAGAACGGGTTCGCGCACGACATTTCCAACTGGGACATGCGCGCGAGCACGCACCAAGACATGTTCAGAGACGCGTTTGCGTTTCAGCAAAAATTTACGTGCGCGGATGCCGCTCACGGTCCGGCGCACACGTGTCGACCGAATGCTAGTGCGGCGACTACTCCGTTGACGGCGACGAGACAACCGGCGGTTGCGGCGACGAAACAACCGGTGGTTGAGGCGACGAAACAACCGGTGGTTGCGGCGACGAAACAACCGGTGGTTGCGGCGGGTAAATTTGTTCCGCAAAGCGAATACGATCGCGTCATTGATTTGGGCGCGTAATCTCGTTCCAAGATCAAACAACAAACCTCTGTACTATTCTAACGAAATAATATTTAATTATAAAAATATACAAACTACTACTAACGTACTACTAATGAATACAACTTTACTAAACTACGCCGCGCCTAATTCGTTCACTGCGTCATTCGCTTGCAACAACGTTTTCACGTCTTCTCTTTCGGTTATAAAGAAAAGGCGTTTGGTACGATCTGCGATGACTCGGGACCAAAGCCACGCATCGTGGCCAGGTCGCGTCGCTCTTTCTATTGTTGTTGATGTTCTTGTCGCAGAACTTCCACATTCCTCTTCTTCTAATACCGATTCCATCTCGTCTCTGAGCTTCGTCGCTTCTCTTTTTGAAATCAAGCTCAACGCGTCCAACGACTTCGACGCGCTCGTTTGAACAAAACATCCGCTCCTATTTTCCCTCTCTTCTAGCACGTACGCCACATCCTCGTCGTCTTTCGTTTCTGTTACACTACTTGTCTTCATCATCGCGCCGCCCATCGCAAACGGCGACGACGACGATTCGTCGTTCAACCTCTCCCCTAATCGATCGATTAACCTCTTCAACTCTTCCTTCCATTTTCTCTTTTCCTCCTCTTCGCTGCTGCTCGTCGTTCCGCGACGACGCCGTTCCGCGTCGGCGGCGACGACGAGTGGTGCCGTGTCGTCGTTTACGAATAACTTCTCTTTCGCTTCTCTCTCCATCACGTCTCGTAACACCCGTAAGCGCTCGTTCCCTTGTTGTTGATGATGTTGTTGTTGTTGTTCCATCTCGAGTGGATGTCTTCTTGACGAAGAGGAGTCGACGGAAACTTCGACGACTGCCAACCAAACCGAGGAAAGGACATTCACCGCGCAGTAAAATTTCCCTCTCGTTTTCGCGCCGATGAAGGACGAATCAGACGACGACGATCCTTTCTTTTCCGTCGTCGTCTTTTCATCCTCCTCTTTTTCGTCGTCGTCTTCTTCTTCTTCTTCGTTTTCATCGTCCTCGCTCGTAAGAAACGTCGACATGAACGCGTCCAATCCGCACAAAAACGCGCTCGTTTCGCATTGGATTCGTTCCGAAGTCTCTTCGGGATAGAAATGAACCACGCGTTCGATTTCATTGTTTTCGTTGGAGATTGAACTGTCGTACGCGAAAACGTAATAAAAAGGTGACGACGAGGAGGAAGGGGAGGAGGATGGGATGGTGGACATGGTGGTTTGTTGGTGTGTTTGTGTGACAAAACGTGTAAATGTTGTGTGGAGTGATTTCATCAAACTTTACGAGTTTACGCGTCGTCCGGATCGGTTTCATCACGTCTCGCCAACGCATGGCCTCAAAACGACTTTTAGTACAACTACTACTAATATAACTACTTCTAGGATAAGAATTTCTCGAGCGCGAAATGCATGCATCCACCGACGAGGACGCCGACGAACCAGGCGCAATCGTACGCCAGCGCTAAACACTGCGGCAACATCGAAGACGGCCAGAGACCTACGGCGTGTAAAAATCCAGGCAAGTTTGCGAGGACGCCTACGGCGAAGGCGAGCATCGCTTTATAGTTGACGCCGTTGGTGAAGTAATACGAACTGTTCTTGTCGGCGGAGTATAAGTCTTCCAAGACTAAGTATTGGTTTCGTATGAGGAAGTAATCGCAAAGCATGATTCCTAAAATCGGAGCGAGGAACGCGCCGTATCCAGTCAACCACACGAATATGTACGAGTTCGCGTCGCTGGTGAGTTTCCAAGGGAGACATAAGGTGCCTAAAATCATCGAAAGAATCGCGGACGTTCGAAAAGACAATTTCGAAGGGGCTAAATTTTGAATGGCATTGGCTGGTGCTAAAATATTCGCCGCGATGTTTGTGCTTAGCGTCGCCGTTAATATACCAATCGCGGCCAAAACGCTCGCTATTTTACCCCAATTGAAATGCGTCGACAACAACGATGTCACCACCATCGGATCGGTAATCAAATTTGAACTCGTGTTCAAAATGTGTGCGGCCGATGACGTTACCACTATCGAAGCGAACGCGAACACAGCCATCGCTAAAGGCATAGCAAACGACGCTTTCTCGAAACTCTCTCGCGATTTCGAAAACCTCGAGAAATCGCTCACGTTACATATCATCGTCGCCCAAAACGAAGCCGACGCCGTCGCCGCTTGGAAAAACGTTTTCCACGAGAAACTGCCAGCGATACTATTACTACTCATGTTACTACCACCATCATTCGTCGCAAACGCAGAGAGAACCGATTGCACGACACCTCCGGAAGAAACGCACGTAAATATAAACAAGAGAAGCGTCAAAAACAGCAAAATCGGCGCCGCGAGCTTCTCGATCGTCTTTATGCTCTCCACGTCGTTCCAAACCACGTACGCTTGCAAGAGCCAAAATATGATATAACATATGCCTCCCAAATACGGCGACGATACACCCGATGCCACCCCGAAATCTACCGCTAAACTTCTCAAACAGTTCGCGCCCACCACCGTCTGAATCCCGAACCACGCGCTCGCGATAAACCCGCGACTCAATCCAGCCACGTTCGCGCCTTTCACCCCGAACGATGACCGCGCGTGCACCACGAACGGGATCCCGTATTTAACACCCGCGTTTGCTTGCAACACAATCGGCCACACGACGAATAAATTCGCCACAAACACCAGCAATAGCGCTAGAAAAGCGCTCAAATTTCCAATCCCCATGAGACTGGAGACCAGTTGCCAGGCGGGAACGCAGACGACTAAACCGACCCACAAGGAAGCGGTATCGAAGGTTGAAAACGTTCGATTCTGTTTCAGAACGGGAGATAAATCGTCGTTGTGGAGTGCACTGGATGCTTTCGAGCTCTCGAAAGACTCGACGATATCATCACGAGTAAACCCCTTACTCCCCGTCGATGACGATGAAGATGATGACGATGCGGTTGTGACTCGTCTTTTCGTCGTAACGAACTTTGCATCGCGCGTTCTTCCCAAAACTGTATCCGTCGTCTGTATCCTCGTCATTTTCTTTGAAACAGCGCGACAAGAGAAACAACAACAACAACAACTGCGACTACTCGTATAACTGCGACTATTTCTGCGCAGAGATGATGATGAAAGTGAAGACGCTCTCATCATCAGTATCTTATTCGATGGTGTTGTCATCAAAGTCATTTCTTATTAAAAAAATGCGGCTAAAATTTCTGCTGTGTTTTTTCTCAACAGTCTCGAGAAGAATTTTTGAATTTTTCACGTGCTTCCTTCACTGCTTTTTCTGCTCTGCGAGAAGAATGGGAACGAACACAACACCTGAGTTCGGCTTTGGCCAAGACGACGAGGACGACGACGACGACGACGACGTGTGGGCGAACGTG
>Ga0206131_10007445_pt1 | contig 10974 bp, 9 predicted proteins | sample Helgoland_Spring_FD_148636 | JGI IMG/M metagenome (GOLD analysis project Ga0206131, IMG submission 148636) | Pelagic subsurface seawater microbial communities from Kabeltonne, Helgoland, North Sea - Helgoland_Spring_Bloom_20160517_1 | ecosystem: Environmental > Aquatic > Marine > Epipelagic ... | reverse complement strand
TAGACAAGAGCAGCCACATAAGTGAGCGACTGGAAAATACCGATAAATAACGCAAATCCCCCGTAAGTGTCTTCTGGCGTATCAAAAGAAAAGCCGACAGCATTAAGGGTCCCGTAAAGGCCGGGCAATGCGAATATATGAGTTAAAAAATTATTTAGAATGAAAGCTGATGCGGCAAAAGCACTCGACAGAGCGATATAGTGACAGATATTCCGAGAAAATTGCGATGACAGCATGGGTTTGACCGCTCTATTAAAAGGGAAGGGCTACAGAGCGATACGCTCGCTCTGTAGCTTGGAAGTAGTGAATTTACTATCCGTAAATTCTGTTACGCTGTGTCAGGAATTCACCTTCTGATTTACCAATCCAGCCGCCGATTTCACCGCGAGCTGTCTCAAAGCTCTCATGAATACGGTTAGCCAAATCTGAATGTGCACGAGCTTCCTCAAACACTTCATCAGCAGCACCAGCTAGTGCATCCCATACATCATCGTTGAATGAGCGGATCTGAACACCATGGTCAGTTTCCAAGCGCTTAAGTGCTGGACCTGAATTACCATTATATTCTGACATCATCATTTCATTTTCTGAAGTTGCAGCAGCCTGAATAATTGCACGGTCTGTGTCTGACAAGTCAGCCCAGAACTTTGCATTAAATCCAGCAGCAATCATTGAGCCTGGCTCATGCATACCTGATGTGTAATAGAATTTTGCAGCTTCATAGAACTTCATGATTTCGTCATTCCATGCGCCAACCCACTCTGTTGCGTCGATTGCGCCAGAAACAAGGTTTTCATAAATTTGACCTCCCGGAACAGTAACAGGTGAGCCACCAAGCTTACCAATAACATCACCGCCAAGACCAGGAATACGCATTTTCAGACCGTTAAAGTCATCAGCTGAGTTGATTTCCTTGTTGAACCAGCCACCAGACTGACAGCCAGTTGAACCTGCCATGATACCTTTTAGGCCGAATTCGCCTGCCAGCTCATCCCATAGCTCCTGACCACCGCCATGACGGATCCAGGCATTCATTTCAGTGTAAGTCAGGCCAAAAGGAACAGCTGTGAAGTAACCATAACCTGGGTGACGGCCCTTCCAGTAGTAATCAGCGGCGTGGTAGCCCTGAGCGTTGCCTGATGCAACTTCATCAAAGCTATCAAAAGCGCCAACACGCTCGCCAGCAGCATAATAGCTAACCTGAATGCGGCCACCAGAGATATCTTGGATAGTTTGTGCGTAACGCTGTGCGCCGGTGCCAAGACCTGGGAAATCACGGCCCCAAGTTGCAACGATTGCCATTTCGATACGTTCCTGCGCAAGGGCAGGGGTTGCTAGCGGAGCAGCAACTGCTCCGATTGCTGCACCTTTAACAAAGGAGCGACGGTTAATTTTGGTCATAGTTTCCTCCAAACATGAATGGGTATTACGTAAAATATAGAAACACTGTATTTAAATTACGTCAATCTAACCTAGAACAGTAAAAATATGATCACAAGTAATTGTCGCGTATGGTGGAAAATCAGCTTAGATTCTTCAAATAGCAAAATATAGGTGATAAGAAATGCCTAAATTTACGCCAAAAAAGAGTGACTTTTGGCGAGTAAATCAGACGTTACCTTTAAATTTAACACATTTAATTCAGATGGTTAGTTATGAAAACAGCACTTAAAAAACTTTATAGTGATATTGTTGAGGTCTCGTGGGAACTTTTTAAGATAATGGTCCCTACTTTGTTGGCTGTGAAAGTTTTAAGCGAAATTGGTTTTGTCAGTTGGCTTGATTCTATCTGTGCGCCACTTCTCTCTTTGATTGGATTGCCCGCCAGTCTTGTTGTGGTTGTTACAACCACCATGCTTACAAACCCTTATGCTGGCTTGATTGTGATGTCTTCTGTCCCACTTGCTGCTGATTTTAGCATTGGGCAGGCCTCCATTCTTGCCAGCTTTATGCTGTTTACACATTCATTACCTGTAGAATTGCTGATTTCCCGCAAAGCGGGGGTCAGAATGCGGGTAACATTTCTGATTCGGGTTGGGGGCGCGTTTGTTTTCTGTGCCTTTTTGAACCAGCTACTCGATATTACAGGATGGTTATCAGCCCCCGCATTTATCAGCCTACCAACCTTTGAGGTTACCACCAGCTTATGGGCATGGGGCGTCAATCAGGTTCAGGGTCTGATTCTGGTTCAGCTGATTATCATTATATTGCTCAGTTTTCTGGCGCTTCTTAAGGCGGTTGGCATAGAAGCATTGATGCATCGGCTTCTCACGCCATTTCTCTCGCTTTTGGGTGTTGGTGGGCAGGCGTCAACAATTGCTGTTGTTGGTGTGACGCTAGGCCTTGGATTTGGCGGCGGCTTGCTTATCAAGGAAGTCCGCACAGGCAGCATACCGCGACATGATGTATTTGGCGTCTTGGTGCTCATCAACCTATTACATAGTGTGTTTGAAGATACTGCAGTTGTTATGCTTCTTGGTCCCAGCCTGCTTGTTATTCTGGGTGGTCGCTTCTTGTTCACCATGCTGGTTGTTTGGATAATGATGCGGATAACAAGTCCGCTTCCCGACAAGGTGTGGCGCAGCATGCTGACAAATAATAATGTGCCGGAAAAAGCCGGTTAGCAAAGGGCGTAGTTGGGATGCGAGGCTGTTTTACTTGTCAAAACCATGCTTGTTATGGTTTGTGTCAGCTAAATTCCCCCTCACAATAGGCATATATTTCTCATGACCAAACAAACTTCGCTCTGCAACACGGGACTTAATATTGCTGTGCAGGACTCGCCTTTGCATGGTCAGGGCGTCTTTGCGCTGCGTGATTTTGTAACGGGCGAGATATTAGAGCGCTGCCCTTATCTTGTTATTGATGATGATGATTTATCCGATGCAACCCGGTTGCAGGATTATTTATTTACCAGCCCAGATAATCCTAATGATTATCTATGCGTGATGGGATACGGCATGATGTATAATCACTCAGACGATGCCAATGCAGAATGGCAGATAGATGATGATGATGTGAGGTTTGTTTGTTTCACAGCAAAAAGAGCCATTTCTGCTGGCGATGAAATTTTACAAGATTATGGCCGTGACTATTGGGATACCAGAGCAGACTAACTTATACTCTGCTATAAATAGCTTACCTTTTACTGGTTAATGTAGCTGGTACATATTGTGGCAATGTTTTTTATATTTATAGAGCTATAAGCGCTGCTCTAAATATCTGTTTTTTTCAAGGGGGCGCAAGAGCAGAGCTTTGCATGAAACATGAATGATACAGTCATAAAAGATAGTAAAATGCCGGAGAGTCCCCCGCTAGAGCTGATGACACAGATTGATGTCGGTGCAGCTCTATCGGCTCACATGCCCGGATTTACAAAATGTCCCGCACTGCTGCAACGACTATGTAAGTGGGGAATAAGGCGGCTTGTCTATCAAGACAGGATAAATATGTTTCTTGCTGAACATGGACAGCGCTACAATTTCGATTTTATTAACCATATTTTCGAAAATCTATCATTTACCTATCATACACAACATTCCGACAGTCAGAATATTCCGGCTACGGGGCGGGTAATTATCATCGCTAATCATCCGCTTGGCGCGCTAGATGGGCTTGCTCTTCTGCATCTTGTTGGCTCAATTAGGCGCGATGTAAAAATTATTGCTAATGATATTTTGATGCAAATTTCGCCTCTGTCAGGATTAATGCTGCCGGTCGATACTATGGGGGGTGAGACAGGCAGGCGTGATGTATCGCGCATTCATGCCGCGCTTGAAAATGAACAAGCTGTGATTATCTTTCCCGCCGGTGAAGTCTCCCGGGCAGGCGCCAAGGGCATCAGAGACAGAAAATGGAATGCCGGATTTCTGCGATTTGCAGAACGCGCCCAGGCACCGCTTCTGCCCATACGGATAAAGGCGCGGAATTCGGGCTTTTTTTATACATGCTCGCGACTAAACAAAGCTTTTTCCATGCTGCTTTTGCCGCGTGAGATGTTCAGATTTAGGGGTACTGTCAGTTTTAAAATTGGCGAGCTGATACGGTATGACCAGATTGCTAGCCTGCCTGTTCCACGGGCCGAGAAAGCAAAACTTATTCGCCAGCACCTCTATAAACTTGGCAAGCGCGGCAAGCCTGTCTTTTTGACCGAGCGAACGATTATTCATCCCCGTGATGGGCAAGTGATAAAAGAGGAATTGATGCAAGCTGAGTGCCTTGGCCAGACAGCTGATGGCAAGCGCATCCTGCTATTTGATACCACCCCAGACTCAGCTGTTATGGATGAAATAGGCCGGCTGCGTGAAGTAACCTTCAGAGCGGTGGGGGAGGGAACAGGAAAGAGTAAGGATGTTGACCAGTTTGACCAGCATTACCGGCATCTGGTGTTATGGGATGAAGAGCATGGTGAAATAGCAGGTGCTTACCGGCTTGGCGAGAGCTGGCGCTGGAAGGCGGGCATTCAGCCAAACCTTTATTGCTCAACCTTATTTGACTGGTCTGACGATATGGCTCGATTTTGGTCTGAGGGGCTTGAGCTTGGCAGGTCATTTGTTCAGCCGCGTTACTGGGGGATGCGCAGTCTTGATTATCTGTGGCAGGGCATTGGCGCTTATGTGCGCCACCATCCAGAGGTACGCTATCTTTATGGGCCGGTTTCATTATCGGCCACGATTCCAAAACGGGCGCGCGATATGCTGGTCTGGCATTATGGCCAGCATTATCCTGACCCTGATGGATTAGCACAGGCAAAAACACCTTATGTTATCGATCAAACAACAAAGACGGTGCTTGCAGAACTGATGCCGGGGCATAACAGAGAGCAGGATTTTAGCGTTTTACGCAGCCAGCTGGATTTTATCGGTGTGCGTGTTCCAACATTATATAAGCAATATACCGATGCCTTCGAGACGAGCGGCTTGCGTTTCTGTACCTTTAATGTTGATGCAACATTCAAAAATTGCATTGATGGGCTTATTATTGGTGATTTAACCAAGCTTACAGCAAAAAAACGCAAACGCTATATCGGCGAGACATTATGATAATGTGGCGATAAGATCAGCTAGATTTGTCTCTGGTCGTGCCCCGTAATGGCTAATGATCTCACCAGCACAAAGGCTTGCGATTTGACCTGATCTATGGGGTGTCTCGCCGGCGCTTCGTCCATAAAGATAACCAGCAGCAAACAAGTCGCCCGCCCCTGTTGTATCAATCACGGGGCCCTGCAGTGAGGCGCTCACAGATGTTTTTTCACCCCTGCGCCAGATATCTGCGCCCGCCGCGCCTTTTGTGACAATCAGCTCATCAATTTCGCGCGCAAAGCTGGCAATGGTATCGTCATCATCAGTACCCAGCAGAGCCTGAATTTCATCCTGATTGCTGAACAATATTGAAACATGGTCGCGAATAAACGTGCTCAGGGCGTCTTTATGCCGCTCAACACACCAACTATCAGATAAGGTGAGTGATAATGCTGCGCGCGTTTCTAGGGCAAGCTGTGCTGCTTTGGCAAAAATTGCTGGACCGTCTGGTGCATCAAACAAATACCCTTCAAGATAAATGAATTTTGCAGTGATATCATCTTGAATGCTGGCGTCTGTCATCGTCAGAGATGCGCCCAGATATGTATTCATGGAACGCTGCGCATCGGGCGTTACAAAAATCATTGAGCGGGCACTTGCTGGCCCGTCTGCGGCGATGGTGCCGGTAAACTGAACATTGCCTGAGCGCAGGTTGGCAACAAAGCTATTGCCTACTTCATCATCGGCTAGTTTTCCTGAAAAGGCAGCAGAACCACCCAGCATGGCAAATCCGAACGCACTATTAGCCGCAGAGCCGCCTGACTGCTCCTGGGCGCCAGACATTGCGTTATAAAGGGTGAGCGCGCGTGCCTCATCAACCAGCGTCATGCTGCCCTTTTCAATTTCATGGGTGGTAAGGAAGGTATCATCACAGCTGCCAAACACATCCATAATGGCATTACCAACAAACAAAGCATCAACAGCTGGCATCTAAAAATTCCTTTTCTTTCATGGTTAATTTTTCAGGGTTAATTTTTGGAAGGTGGGGAGAAAGGTGTCATATCTGGCCAGACTATGCGCGCCCGTTCCATCACATCCTTGGGGGTAATTTTATGGATAATGCCTGGCGTGCCGTAATCATCATCTGACAGCACATCAAGAGCAATGATATGCGCAGAATAGGCAAGTGGCCGGGCCTGCGAAAATAAGCCAATACTAGGTACGCCCAGCAGAGCCGAGAAATTCAGCAGGCTAGTATCATTACCAATATAACCAGACGAGAGCTGTATCAGGCCAATTGCACCAGAAAGAGAGCCGGTGAAGGATGATACTCGTGTGAGCTGAGCCACAGAATGCCTGTCGCTGAGCTGAGCCGTAATCTGCTCAATAAGGGCTGTTTCATCTGGCCCGCCCATAATCATCACACGATACTGGTTTTGATGTGTCAGCAGGGATGAAATGAGGTACGCAAAATTATCAGCCCCCCATTGCCGGTCTGGGTGCATTGCCCCGACACCAATGACAAGATAAGGCGCTGGGCGTCGCCCTCTACCAGATGAGACAAAGCCGATATCAGCCAATAGGTTTTTTGCTTCGCCAGCCCCTTCAGCAGAGGCGCTCATCTGCCAGACAGGTTTTTCAAGGGCAAAATCGTTCAGGCGGGCATATTCAGCCATTCTATCAATGGCATGTTTTTGCCGCCACTCCGCGCTCAGCCCGTTTCCGGCTGTATAGAGCCATCGGCTTCGACTGCTCCCATAACCAAAAATGGCAGTAATGCCGGCAAGTCGCGCTGCAATCGCATATCGGGAGGAGTAATGAAGGATGAGGGCTGTGTCGGCGCCAGATTTTTTAAAATCTGCTGCCAGTCTGAATAAGCCTAAAATACCGTCATGTCGTCCTGTCGTGCCGCGCTGTGAGCGGTCAATATCAAGAATCTGAAAGCCAGCTGGAGCGTCATGGAAAATTGTTGTGGCTTTAACTGTTGGTTTGGTTGCAAGCGTGACATCACAACGTGACGCTAGCAGGTCAATCCATGGCTTATGCCATAGCATATCACCAATCCCAACAAGCGGTTGAATAACCAGCAAACGGGTTGACTTGGACAGTAGATTTGCAAGGCTAAAGGTGCGAGAAGACATGAAGTACAGACAAGACCAGAGCAAGTTAAATGACGTCAAAAATGCTTATATAAGGCTTTTGTCTAGCTGGTCTTGGAATGACTGTCTAGCTTATCGCTTTACTTTGGATGAATGCTTGGGCTAAACAACGGGTGCAGAATGACTTTTTGGTATAATATGCGGCGTAACACGTCATTTGCAGGTAATAAGACAAGAGGCGCGGTGAAACAACGTACCGCCCGCAGCCCTTTTGCAATATTTGGTGCGTTAATTTTAAGGAATTATGAAAATGAATGAGGCGCACCCGGTTCATCCGGCCCTCGTCGGCGCAATAGAAGCGCGTGGCTTTACGACCCTAACAGATGTTCAAATAGCTGTTAGCTCCCCAGATTTTGCTGGCAAAGACCTTCTGGTCTCTGCGCGCACAGGTTCAGGCAAGACAGTCGCATTTGGATTGGCGATTGCTGAAAGCCTGCTGGATGAAAAATCTAACGCTCCGCTTATCGGGCCACATGCAATTGTCATCGCACCAACGCGTGAGCTTGCCTTGCAGGTTCACAAAGAGCTGATATGGCTTTATGCTGATACCGGCCTTAAAATCGGGTCTGCTGTTGGCGGCATGGATCCCAGGGCTGAACGTAAGGCACTCGAAAGAGGTCTTCATATTCTGGTGGGAACACCAGGCCGTCTTGTTGACCATTTAAATCGTCATAGTCTTGATTTGGCAGATATCAGAGCGGTTATTCTTGATGAAGCTGATGAAATGCTTGATTTAGGATTCCGCGAAGACTTGGAAATTTTGCTGGATGCGATGCCGCAGACTCGCCGGACGCTGATGTTTTCTGCGACTGTATCAAAGCCGATTGCAACAATGGCAAAACGATATCAGCGGGATGCTATTCGGGTGGAAGCTGGCGGTGCAGGCGAACCTCACAAAGATATCACTTATAGTGGTGTGCTTATTTCTCCATCAGACCGGGAAAAGGCGATTATTAACGTATTGCGGTTTCATGATGATGCGAGCGCTATTATTTTTTGCGCCACGCGGGCTACGGTTGCGTATATGTCAGCCCGGTTTGCCAATCGTGGGTTGCAGGTTGTGTCTCTCTCGGGCGAATTAAATCAGGCGGCCCGTAATCAGGCGCTTCAATCCATGCGTGATGGGCGTGCCCGTATTTGTGTTGCAACAGATGTTGCAGCACGCGGCATTGATTTACCTGATCTTGAACTGGTAATTCACGCCGATATTCCAAAAACGTCAGAAACATTGCTGCACCGTTCCGGCAGAACAGGGCGGGCGGGACGCAAAGGGCATTCAATTTTGATGGTGCCGCAGAATAGTTTCCGCAAAACCCAGCGATTACTCCAGATTGTAGGTATTCAGGCTGAATTTGCGCCGGCTCCGGATGCTGATACGATCAGGGCGCGTGATGATGAACGCATCCTCACGCATGAAACGCTAACCCAGCCCGCACAAGAAGATGAAACAACACTGATAAATGCTCTTGTTGAGAAGCATTCTCCGGCTGAAATCGCTGCGGCATTAGTGCGTGCACATCGTGCCTCCTATTCAGCACCTGAAGAGCTAAATGAGATTAGCGCATCACGGCGTGATGAAGAGCCTATGGATGTTCAGTGGATTAGCTTGTCGGTTGGCCGTAAAGAAGATGTTCAGGTGCGCTTTATTCTAGCGATGCTCACCCGTCATGGCGATTTAAACCGAAAAGATATTGGTCACATCAGACTGCATCATGCCGAAAGTCATATTGCAATTGCCAAAAGCGCTGTTGCGAGCTTTAAAGCTGCAATTGGTCCGAAAAGCACACTTGGCGATGATATTTCTGTTGTGATGCTGGATGGCCCGCCTGCAGATTCGCGCGGTCCACGTGACAGTAACCGTCCAAAGAAATTTAGCCGGGATAGAGATGAAGGCCGCAGAGGCGGCGGTGGCGGCGGCGGAGACCGTAAGGACTGGGGCGATCGTAAAGACCGTGGTGAGCGTAAAGACCGCGGAGACCGCAAGGACTGGGGTGACCGCAAAGAACGTGGCGAGCGCAAAGAATGGGGTGATCGACCGCCTCGTCGTGCGGATGACAGGCCGTCTGATGACCGCAAGCCAAAGCGCTGGTCACCAGAAGATAAACAGCAGGATGGAGGCTCTTCTAAGAAGCCATTCCGCGCTAAAAGTGGCCCGCCGCGCTCGGACGGCAAGCCAGCCGGTAAGCCTTTTGGCAAACCAGGTGGCAAACCAGGTGGAAAACCGTTTGGCAAGCCAGCCGGAAAGCCAGCCGGAAAGCCAGCACGCGCAGCATCCCATGATGACGCAGGCGGCAGTACATTATCGCTTGCCGGCAAGAAGCGTAAAGGCAAGCCAGCAGGTCAAGGCGGTGGCGGTCCGATTAAACGGCGCCAGTCTTAAAGAAGAGCGGTCTTAAACGACAGATTAGGGCATTCTTTGCCCTATCCTCTGTTTTTTCTGCCGCTTTTTTGCCTCTGTATTCCACGCTGTGAATTGCATCATTGACGAAGTTGCCAATCAATGAGACGGTACAATCAGAATTGTATTATCCCGGTGGGAGGATGCGGTTCGCTTTATCGGAAACAGCATAGAAAAGGAGGTGATCATATGTCGAGTGATTCATTTAAGCAGGCAGGTCAAGTAGTAGGCGGCATCGCGAGGTGTGAGCAATCTCTCGCCTCTTAGGTCTCGTCTTTTTGCCGAACAGTCCAATATGTTAGGCAACTGATCTGACTTTGCTAAATTTCACGGAAGAGAGGATGGTCTCCATCCTCTCTTTTTTTATGGCCGCAGCGCTCTTTGCAGGCGTCAAATACAGCAGTAAGAGCCAAAAGCTAGCGCGCGCTATCCTCAAATTCTGCGTGTAAGTTCTGTACAATCTGGTCCATGAATTTTGCCGCCGCAACGGGGAGAACACGGCCTTTTGTCTGGACGATATGAATAAGACCTGTCGGGACGTCTTGACTATCAATAGTGCGATGTACAACACCCTGCCTCTCAGTCAGGTAAGGCGACATGCCGAGTGGGATCTGGAAGCCAAGAATTTCTTCATGGCTGATATAATTGGTCATAAAGTCATAGCTATCAGACAGAATAGTCTGTTCGAGCGTTACTGATGAGCGCACCAAACCAACATCAATCAATGTCCGGATGCCGCCTGCTGTGCGCGGTAGAATAATGGGGTAGGGGGCGCAATCTTGCAGCCTAATCTGTTTTTTCTCTGCAAGCGGATGGGTCGCTGACATAATGACGTTGAGCTGCTGGATGGCTGTTGCAACGATTTGGACATCAGAGGGCAACACTGAATCAAACACAATCCCGATATCAATATCCAGAGACCGCAAGCTGGCGAGGGTTTCTTCTGATCCCATCCGGACAATCTCAAAGGTAACAGCGCTATGCTGTTTGCGATAATCAGCGACTTGGGTTGGCAAAAACGCGCCCACAATCTCAGGTCCTGCCCCAATGCGGACATTACCGCGTCTTATGCCAGATAAATCAGCAATGTGAGATAGCACACGCGACAGGTCAGTGATCTGCATGCGGACATGCTGAATAAACAACTCACCGGCTGTGTTGAGTCTTACCCCACCGGGTAATCTTTCAAAAAGAGGGGTTCCAATTTCGTCCTCTAGCGCCAGAATTCGTCTATTCAGCGCCGTAGATGTGATTGAAAGTTTTTCTGCCGCCTTACGAATTGACCCTTCGCGAGCGACCACATCAATGTAACGTAACTGTGTTAAATGGCGCATTTGAAATCCTTATTAAATCAATAAAAGCAGATAGATAACAGGGGTGTTCATTCTGGTTCTTC
>Ga0206131_10007443_pt1 | contig 10977 bp, 14 predicted proteins | sample Helgoland_Spring_FD_148636 | JGI IMG/M metagenome (GOLD analysis project Ga0206131, IMG submission 148636) | Pelagic subsurface seawater microbial communities from Kabeltonne, Helgoland, North Sea - Helgoland_Spring_Bloom_20160517_1 | ecosystem: Environmental > Aquatic > Marine > Epipelagic ... | reverse complement strand
TTATGAAAATGGAGAAAATTGTCCAGGAGGAAATACTGTTTGTAAATCTGGTTGTTGTGGTAGAAAAGACGAACTTAGTCCATATAAATGTCTACCTAGCCCAGAGTCTCAAGATGACCCAGCGTCTCAAGATGACCCAGCGTCTCAAGATGACCCAGCGTCTCAAGATGACCCAGAGTCTCAAGATGACCCTGGGGGCGGAACTTCTACACCAACATCAGTTGATGTCTGTGATGTTCTGACAATTCATAATCAATCGGCCCATAATTCAACATACGGAAAATGGTTTCCTCCTACGGTAAACCATTTGAATTTATCTCAAACTAATTATGAGCATGCTGGTAGAAAATTCTTAAATGAGGAATCTGTTAAAAAGGGAATCCGAACTCCGTTAGTGATGGATTCTGAATCGGAGGTACTAGGTAGATTATTATGGAGGGTTCATTTAGCGGCCATCAATCAGAACTGTATGAATGACGCTCCTCAATCAGTAAAAACTACGATGGACGACGAATTGGCATTAATGAAGAAAGTTCATCAAATTCAAAATACAGGAACCGAATCGTCTATTTCGCAAACAGCTTGTCCTGTTAATTCCACGACACAATCAAAAATAACAGCACGGTGCCAACCGACCGGAATTATGACAGATAACAGACCAGGTGCATATCCAAATGGGTCGAGTCAGACAAATTCTATTGACAGTGTAGTACCATCAATGTCAGGCAATTCATCTGCTTATACTGCTAGTTACAAACCAACAAATCCAAATCGCAAACCAAAACCTTATAATTCGATTTGGGACTTATTTTAAAGTATTTATTATTAATATATGAATAATAAATATGACATTGAAAGCGGTATTCCATGCTTTAGAAAAACAACAGTTAAATATTATAAAGATTCCTCGGTATTTATTGATATACCGTTAACTTCTCCTCATGGAAAATATATAAAACCCAGTTTATACAAACCTTTTTCATCTACTAAAAATATAAAACTACCACAAAAAAGTATTTGTGACAATTGTTCAATATGTTAACGAGCAATTAATAATCCAATGCTTCCATTTTCAATAACAATCATATTATATCTATCTTCCCATACTCGGAGATCAAAATTCCATTTATTTAATCTCCATGTATCCTTTCTCACACCAATAATCCCACCAGAAGGGTCACATAATACTTCCACATTATTATTACTCGGGTCTAACGGTGGCTGTATCGTGTTAAATTCGAATGTTGCATATTGCCATTTATTCATATTCTGAGCACCTGATGGTTGATACGAATCTCTTGCAGACCTAACTGAAAAGTTGTATGTATATAGTCCGTTTTTAGCTCTTCCGTCGGTGCGTATCCATTTTTCAACAAGATTATAAACCCCCTCGTATAATGTATTTTCTCTGTATTCTGCTCCCAATAAAATACCCATATCTAATAGAATATTTTCAAGGTTACTGGAATCAACCAATGGTCCGGTTTGTTTAAATAAATACGGATTGATAGCACCGCTGCAGTTATCAGTCATGTCTATCGGTTGCACAGCTTGTACACCTTTAAATTTCCAGTTAGTATAATTAGACCATTCGTTGCGCAGATTCACATCACTCCTCCTGAACCTAAACATAAAACTAGATACCATATCTCTACAAGGAATGTCTACACGCTTCGAACCAGCTGTATTCAAAAAATCATGTTGGAATGTTTCTTTTACCAAATATGTATGTTTATTAGAAGCAAATACTCGCCTTTCGTCTTGGCTCAAAAATACATAACATCCTAGTAAATGTATGTCCGTGTCCCAGTTATTTTTTTTAATATATCTTGCCATATTATTCTTATTCTCTTGTGTTTGTGGATTTGTTGGAAATACTCCGGACGCATCTTGGGGGGGTTGTAAAAACCAATATAGTTGGTCGATTGTACTTGCTGGATTTGGTGCAGTTCTTTCCCCCCTTCCTGTAATTGGGTCTGGATTTTGCACATTTAAAATAGTATATAATTCTTTTATGGACCTAAATCTAATTTTAATATTTATCTCTTGGTATTGTAAAGCAACAAGTGGCAGAGCGGTCTTGGCTCCACCATAAGTAAACCACGCTTCCAAAGGTATAAATAATCGTTTTCCTTTAATTGAAGGTTGTACATCAGACCCGGAAAATCCGTCAGATGGCGTTGTATTAAAATTTGCGTTTGGGTAAAACCCTCCATTTTGAAATGAATTAGCTGGATTATTAAATCTATTTTCTGAACCTATCATTCGGTTCCATAAAATTCTTTTTCCACTGTCGTCTCTCTGAATACATGATTCTATATATTCTCCTGAATATCTTGATAATATATTAGAACCAGCATAAATAGTAACTTCTTCTATCATCATTGCACCCAATTTATCAATCCACTTAAATTCATACGGTGTCTGGCATCCACTCACATCCTGAGTCCAATATAAAGGACTCCATATATCTGGTAAATTTACAACCAAATATGTGTCCCACAACAGTTCGGCATATCTTGGTATTTTAAAGTTCAATTCTGTTTGACTATTAAAATTTAATGAGCGCTGACCCTCATGCTCGATTCTAAAACGCTGGAGTCCAAAATTTGTGTATTTTTTGTATGTGGCATTAAAAAATGTTTTAGTCGGGTTACCTGTTAATATTAAGTTTTCTGCGCCATATGCGGCTATATTTAATAATCCCCCTGGCATCTTAAAATAATATAATATAATTATTTTAACTATTAGAAGTTGCTAATCATATAATTATTCATTTAGGATAACAATAAAATATAAATTATTATATATATATCAAATGTCAAAAGAAGTACCGAAAAAATTAAAACCCATTCAACATACAATTGAATTTATATCTGAAAATATGGAGACATTATTTGTTTGGATTGGTGTTATTATATTAATATTATCTTTTGTTTGGTATTATAGGAAACAAATTAATAAAAAACTGGATGACAATTATAGTATGGAATACATATACAACGATAAAAGTAGTATTATTGGGAATATAAATACTTCGGATGTTAAATATAAAACCTCCAACAATTCGATATCAAGTGGACTTTTAAGAGATTACTATATTGCTAGCAGTTATAATAGTTGTTGTGCCGGAGATTTTCAAAACGGTTATGTGGATACAGTTCCGCTCCGAGAAGTTATTCATCAGGGGGCTAGAGTTTTAGATTTCGCAATATACCAAGTAGATGACGAACCAGTTGTCGGTGCTGGACCTACCGATTCAGATAATATAAAGGGGACTTATAACAGTGTGTCTGTTGGAGGAGAAGAAGGTATATTGAATACTATAAATAAATACGCTTTTTCTTTACCAACTCCTAATCCAACAGACCCGTTATTTATTCATTTTAGGATAAAAAGTAAAACAAATCCAAAAATGTTTTACAAGAAAATGGCAACCTATGTTAAGAAACAACTGGGTGGAAGATTATTGGACCCTTCATATGGATATGAAGGTAGGAGTGGTAAAAATAATTTATCAACCACGCCATTGCTAAACCTAAGAAACAAAGTTATTATTATGTGTCATCAGGAAACCAACAATTTTAGAGATACTGATTTTGAAGAATACATAAATATGTCTTCTGGTTCGCCATTTTTAAAAGAAAGACGAAACCATGATATAGAATTTGCCCCTGACATAGAAGATATTACAGTTTATAATAAAAAAAATATGACATTATCTATGCCTGATTGGAGCAGTATGAATAGTAATGTCAGAGTGCAATTACATTTTAATTCTGGATGTCAAATGGTTTGCATGAATTATGCGAATTATGATTCTAATATGGCATACTATAGAAAAACATTCAATAATGCCGGTAGTGCATTTATACTAAAACCAGAGAATCTACGATATGGAATTGTAACTACTTCAGCACCAATAAAACAAAACCCACAATTGTCTTATAAAGAAAAACATATTGATACACCGATGTATCAAAGTACTATTTAATTTTTTTCACACTATATATTAATAATGAAGTGCGAAAAAGGACTCACATTCGGAGAATGCGAACTTGCTATTCTCCGTCACGCGGTAGACAATATTGAAAAGAAGACTGGTCGCAAGATGATAGGTAATCCAGTGGTACAAGAAATTATTTCCATTGTTGAAAAATTTCTTGTTAAAACACAACGCGTTTGTTATGGAGGAACCGCTATTAATAATATATTACCAGATGAAGACCAGTTTTACGATAAATCAGTTGAACTTCCAGATTATGATTTCTTCTCTCCGGAACCATTGCAGGATGCCAAAGATTTAGCCGATATATTTTACAAACAAGGATTTAATGAAGTTGAGGCAAAAGCAGGCATGCACGCCGGAACATTCAAAGTATTTGTCAACTTTATCCCTGTTGCTGATATATCATTTCTCCCAAAGGAGTTGTATAAAAAGATACACAAAAAATCGATAATTAAATCAGGTATTCATTACAGTCCTCCTGATTACCTAAGAATGCTTATGTATTTAGAACTTTCGCGACCTCAGGGCGATGCCAGTCGATGGGAAAAAGTTCTCAAGAGATTAACATTGCTTAATAAAACATACCCCTTGCGTGGAAAAGATTGTGATTTTATGGAGATACAACGCATGTTCGATGTTGAGAAAAAACTATCTGAAGGAATGGAAAAAAAAATATATTATATTGTCCGAGACTCTTTGGTAAATCAACGAGTTGTGTTCTTTGGCGCGATGGCAAATCAGATGTATCTGAAGGACATTAAAAAATTCCGAAATAAAAATAGGAAGCCGATTCCTGATTTTGATGTACTTTCTCTTAATCCAGAAACAACTGCTAGTATCTTAAAAACACAACTCACTAGCGAAGGTATTAAAAATGTTAAGATTAAAAAACATAATGGTGTCGGTGAAATCATTGCGCCTCATTATGACGTCCGTGTCAATGGTGAAACTGTTGCGTTTATTTATGAACCAATGGCTTGTCACAGTTTTAATATTATTTCAAGAGGAGGATATAAAATTAGAATCGCCACTTTAGATACAATGCTGAGCTTTTATTTAGCATTTCTATATGTAAATCGACCATATTATGACCCGCAACGGATACTATGTATGTCTCATTATTTATTTGAAGTGCAGCAAAAACACCGACTGCAGCAAAAAGGGTTGTTGCGAAGGTTTAGTATAGATTGTTATGGAGATGAAAAACATACAAAGGAAATGGTCCGTTCGGAAAAAACTAGACGATACAAGGAACTAAAAAAGAAAAAAGGTAGTCCTGAATGGGAATATTTCTTCTTGAATTACAAACCTGGAGAGAAAGAAGATTTTAAAACTAAAGGAAAGACCAAAAAGTCATCTCGTGGCAAATCAAAAAGAAAAACAAGGAAAAAAAAGAAAAAGGGAATTTTTAATCTATAATTGATGTTGAAAATGTAAAGATGAATTAAATTGAACTTAATTTAGCATATATAAACAATATATATACTAACAATGAACATTGGACCATGGTACGAAGAAAGTGGACCGAAAGTTGATGAAGTTAAACATATTATTTTAGGAATGTTTTCTCCAACGCCCAAATTTATTTCTGAAGCAAAAATCGTAAAAATTATAAACGAGTGATTTGTACCGAGGTAAAACTATATGGAGGACTCGGTTCATATCGAGGATATTACATTTCCCACACACAATAATTTAATAAAACGATGTGCTACTAAAATCAATACTACCATAAATGAAAACGCAAAGGCTAACAATTAAAAGGTTTGTAAAATTATATTGGTTACAAGGTTGTATAGACCAGAGACAGACTCTAAAGATGCAGGACATGGTTATCACCAACAACAAAAAAAATATTTAGTATAAAGATGTTTTGTATAAATTGATATTCGCGTTTAGTAAATAAAAAGGAAAATGAAATAAAATATTGCATAATTATATAATGGTACAAAAGAGTAAAGAAAAAATGATTAAAGAAAAAATGATTAAAGAAAAAATGATTTATTGGATACCATTTGACGAATTTAATGATAGAATAGAAAAAAAGATAAAACTAGTAGAAGCAAAAAATAAATTTAAAGAAAAAGAAAACCAAATATTGGAAATTTATAGAGAAGCGTGGGGTGAATTACAAAAATTAAATAAAACTACACCCAGAATTGGGGGGAAAGTAATGAAAGGGGGGGAGAAAATAGGTATTCAAGGCGCTAAGAGATTTTATTGGTCATTGGTATTTTTATTTTGGGGACTTATGCTGTGGCAAACATTGGAAATGAATAATGATGTTTTCAACTCAATGATGTTTGGTTTGCAACAGTTGCTTTCTGGACAATGCCAATCTACTTCAGGGTGGCTTACAACCATTGGGTTTGGTTTGAGACAACATAGTGTTTGTGAAGGTGCCAATCAAATTGTTAGGGAGGCAAGGCAAGCGCGATTCTTTGAAATTTATAACAGACTTGGGTCCACACTGGTTTGGTTTAAATTTAACATTGGATTAACTAAATCGTTTTGGAATAAATGTATTTTTTTGTCTATGAAACAAAGTGGTTTGTTCGACGATGACGCTCTTATATTCATGTCCCAAATGGTTTCACCAACTTTAGATGACAATCAACACAGACAACAGTTACATAACAATAGCGTATTTGAAAGTGCGATTGAACAATTGAGACAGATGATAAATATGCAACGCCCCGAAGAACCACCACCAGAAATTAGGGGCCTTATTGAAATAGTAGGGGAGAATGGAAACCCAGATGGAAACACAGATGGAAACACCGATGGAAGAAGAGTGGGAGGAAGAAGAACAAAACGCAAGCGTAAAAGAAAGGGTAAGAAATCTAAAAAACATAAAAAGAAAACGAAACCCCGGAAATCTAAAGGAAGGAAGCACAAAAGAAAACGCGGAACTCGCAAGCATTAAATAAATTTATTTCAAAGTAGTAAATAAATTTATACTTCACTTAAGTAATGTGTGGCTTTATTAATGCCATAAAATAATCCTCCGAATAAAGCGGTTTTGACCAAATAACCAGATATACTATGCTGTCCATCCTTCATAAATAATGAAGGAAATGTCATTAAAAACTTCTTCTGGAAAAAAGGCATTTGAAACACGAAAAATAATGCCATAATAATAACTGGCATTTGCAATTCGCTATATAAAAGGTCCAGTTTGTCTTGCTCTTGCTGGGTGCTTTTATTTTGCTGCATCAACGAGTGAATGGTATCATGTTGACCAATATAATCTGGTTTTTGAACAGGTGGTATGTAATTAGGTTGTATATGAGGGTCCTGTGTATGCGTTTGTGTCTGCATTGGTATATGACTGCTTGGTAATTGTGTCATTCCTGTAGAAGATGCTTGCTGTAATCCCATGACAATTTTGTTAATTGACTCAGAAGATAATTCTGTAGATTGCTGTAATTCTTGTCCATTCCCAGGAATCTCTGTTTTTTCTAATACTACCCTATTTTGAGTATCAGGATTTGTACCTCCCGGCAAATCGTTAATACTAGTTGAATCCGAAGCCATATATAAATATCTTATATTGATAGATGGCTTGTATTACGCAAATTCCACGCTTTTCTTTAATTTTGAACAACTTTCCGATTTTGGAGCAAATGTATAACATTTGTTGTCATATCTGAAAATCTGACCTTTAATTTTACTTAAAGGTGCCGCTCTAAATATTAAACAATTTCTCCTGTTACACGCTTTTCTAAATAAAGTAGACAATCCAAATCCTAACAACATCGAAATAATTATTTGACCTAAAGGACTGTATAATAATCGCTTAAAATTGATATTCATTTATATATAAAGACTATAAAACTTATTTTCCACTCCCCTCTTGCATTGGATATTCTCTAATTAATTTTTTTTGCACAGGACATGTAACCTGTTTAGAATCGAATCCAAAACAATTCCCCCCTTTATCCTTGTATTGTAGTTTTTGTAAATTATCCGGGTTAGGATAAACATAAATTATATCTGGTCGTGGTGCACCAATATACACTAGGAATATTCCTATGGCTAAACTAACAATAAAAACAGGTATGTTTATAAATTTCATATATATACTCTTTTTATTTTTTATCAGATATAATTTGACCAAATTCGTATTCAAATTCCAAATTTTTAAGAAGCGTTTTAATTTTCTTCATAATAAACAGTCCTTGTTCTTCAGTATCATCCATCATTGTGACAGCATACTTGCTTTCGCGTATTTTGGCCATTAATGGGAATATTTGTTCTATGTATAATACCACTGCTTGGTTTAAAAATGGCATTGATAACTGAGGGTCCTCAACTTCTGCCATATAATCGTTGATAAATTCTTTGAATTGAGAAATATGTTTTTTAAGTTGTATATTTTTAATTTCTAAATACTGTTTAATATGGATTTTTTTCGGAGTATCAAGTTCGTTGTCATCAAGTCTAATTTTATTTTCAGATTCAATAATGTCATTCAATAAATGCAGCTGCTTGGTTTGTGATTTATAATTAGCTTTATCTTCGTTAAATTGAGATGTTATTTGTTCTTCCGTTCTCAATCCAAACAATAAATCCAATTTTAGGTCTATGATGTTGGCTTTTATATCATCTAAACCTTCTTGTGACATTTGCATGGCTGTAGAAAGCAGCATCCATTTTCCTTGTTGTATTTGTATGTCTAAATCACATGGGGTTTCGGTATTTCCGCATTTAGCAGTTAACAACCTACTATTATTTGTAAATACGGTACCGCCATTTTGCTTACAGTTTACACAACCAAGTCGTAAAGATTTAAGTTTTTTTTTAATTTTTTCAAGATTGTTTCTCCCAACTGACTCTACAACCTTTTTTTTAGCATTTTTATATTTTTTATCATATTTTCCTTTTAATAAATAGTAACGAGATATTGCTTCGTCCACAGCTTCTTGTGTTGTTTTTTGACGTGGACTCGCAATTTCACCTGACTCACTAGTTGGACTAGGAGGTTCGTCTGGTCCCCAAGTGGGACTCACAGGTTGAAAATCATCTAATGTATCATCTATAGTCTGTTCTTTAGGTATCAAGCTTGTCGGTTTGTCTAAACCAAAGTTTGGCGAAATATTCATTTATACTTACATAGCATAATATTTTTTATGCATTATCTCAAAATCGTTCTCAAATTTAGGAAGATTTGTGATAATTTCATTATTAAGTTTTTTCCTTTCTTCCCTTAATGTTTTAATTTTTGACATTACGTGAGAATGATCCCTTTCCCTCTTTTCTTTCTTTTCTTCTGGTGTTAATTTATGTCTTTTTCTATATGATAAAACAAGACCAAATAATAATACTAAAAATATAAAAAAACCACAATTCCACGCAGTATTATAATAATTAGCTCTCTTATCATGACACTGTTTTAAAGTTTCTCTTAAGAAATATTTAACTCCGGGTTCAGTTAACATTGGAGTTTCATCGTTAAACATATATATAATTAAAAGCAAAAAAATGAAAAAATAATACATAATTACTATATACAATGATATTAGCACTTTTATCATTCATATTTTTAACAGTTATTTATTTTGTTATTAAATTCATTTTTATTGATAGGAAAGTTCCTGTTGTGTCGATGGGTGGATACTCTAATGCTTTGACTTTAGTATATATTGTTTTAGTTATGATTTCTCAATTGTTTATAAATGTTAAAAAATCTGCGGAACATTGTAATGGTACACCACAAATAGTATCTTCTTTCATTTATACAATTATTCCCAACTTCTTTATTCTAGGTCTCGTTATGGTAATAATGAAAGTGTTACCCGGATGGAAGTCACCGTTTTCAAATACCATAGGTTATGCTGTGGTATACATGTTTGGTGTTGGTGGTGCATTTTCTGATTTACTTAAAACAAAAGAAACAGGTGGTGTAAATTTGGGGGAACTAATGCAAAAGATTTGCGATAATAAATCTATTGTTATAAATGAAATAACACCAGTAAACTTTGAATTATTCTTAGAAAAAATGAATAAAGATAAGTTATTAAAACCTGGTTTCAAAAATAAACCAGGTTATAAAAAATTATGGCAATATGTGGTAGTAAAAGATTCGATAGCTGAATTCATGTGGATTTGTTTGTCAGGAGTATTAGTCATATCTACAACATCTAATGCACTATTAGAAATTGCTTGTAATATTTCTCCAGCACGGAGAAAAGCTGCTACATCTGAGTTTGAAGCGCATATGGCTAAAACAAAAACTGAAAAGCCAAAAGCGAAATTATTTACTGTTCATGATTAAAATTTAAGTTTGGGAATTGCTAAATAATATAGTACAAATAAATAACTAATAATTGCTAATAAAAGTGCCACTAACCAATTTGGTATAACTGTTTTTTTTTTATAACCAATACCGAATTGTCTCAATGATCCATCTTCATTATATAAAAAATTAGGAGCGTAGAATTGAACTAAGCAGAATGCTATCACAAAAATAATAATTGCAACTGATGTAATGTTTCGTCTAATAAATGATCTATACATAATTAAATTATATATAGATTAGTTTTTACTATAAAACTCCTTTAATAATATTCGTCACCATCTTTCTCTCCAAAATCATCATCGTCAGCCATTGCTGCAAAGGTTGACATCATTTCAGCATTCACCCTCTCGCGTTGCACCTGCTCTTCAACTTCTTCAAGTCTATAAATCTCTCTATTTCTTTGAGTTACCTCGTCATGATTATTTAATCGTAATTCCATCAGCATATCATCCTCTATATCCTGTCTTTCTTTGTCGTATTGTTCTGCGTCATACTCGTATAATGCTCTTGTTTGACCCAAACTCCATTTTCCCAAACGATGTTCTTTGAGAATATTTTCAACAAGTCTTTCTGGTTTAGCCAAATCACCTAGATTTTTTGTAATCTTATTTTTCTCTTTTTCTTTGGCTTTTAACACATTTCTAGTAATATCTTCATTATTTAAATT
>Ga0206131_10007436_pt1 | contig 10983 bp, 9 predicted proteins | sample Helgoland_Spring_FD_148636 | JGI IMG/M metagenome (GOLD analysis project Ga0206131, IMG submission 148636) | Pelagic subsurface seawater microbial communities from Kabeltonne, Helgoland, North Sea - Helgoland_Spring_Bloom_20160517_1 | ecosystem: Environmental > Aquatic > Marine > Epipelagic ... | reverse complement strand
AGCCAAGAAGATGAGGCCCAAAGCGGCCGGTGTGGCAATGATGAAGACCCAGCGTAAAGCCCAATCAATGGTATTAGAAAAGGCATCGGCAGAAGCTGAAGCATGCTTCTTGGATAAACTGGGCAAAATAACAGTGGCTAACGCGATACCAAAGACCCCTAGTGGAAACTCAACTAGCCGATCAGAGTAATACAGCCAAGAGATACTCCCTGTTACTAAAAATGAGGCTAATAAGGTATCGAGTAATAAATTAATTTGCGATACTGAAACACCGAACATGGCAGGCACCATCAGTTTAAATATTTTTTTAACACCACTGTTTTGTGTGTTCCACTGTGGCCGTGGTAACTGCTTAATTCCGATTAAAAAGGGAATTTGGAATAATAATTGGATAACCCCACCAATAAAGACTCCCCAGGCCAACGCAGTAACCGGCTCGTCAAAATAAGGCGATAACCAAATAGCCGAGCCAATTAAAGCAATATTGAGAAAAACTGGCGTAAAAGCGGGGACGGCAAATCGACCAAAACTATTTAAAATTGAGCCAGCAAGGGCGGTCAATGAAATAAAAAATAAATAAGGAAAAGTGATTTTGAGTAAATCGCCAGCTAAGTTGAGCTTTTCTGGCTCATCAATAAAACCGGGTGCAAAAACCATAATAATGAGTGGTGCGGCAATCACACCAATGGCGGTTATGATGAACAAAATGCCAGCTAAGGTACCACTTGTTGCTGCGATTAATGATTTTAGGTCACCATCACCCTTCTCTCGATATTCGGCGAGCACAGGGATAAAGGCTTGAGAAAAAGCGCCTTCAGCAAATAAACGGCGTAAGAAATTCGGAATTTTAAAGGCGACAAAAAACACATCTGTCCCCATCCCTGCACCAAAGAGACGCGCAATCACGATATCTCGGATAAAGCCGAGAATTCTGGATAAAAAAGTCATACTGCTGACAACAGCAGTGGATTTAAAAAGCTTCTCACTCATAACCTGAGTAATCCTGAAAATGTTAGGATTGTGCGTTTAAAATAGTTGGCGAAAACGAACATGGCTGATCGCAAACGCTGTCAAGGGCTTAATTCTAAGTGTTTTTTATTCACTTATCTCGTTATTGTTGGTTTTTTATTGGTGCTGTGGTTTAACCGAACGGGGTTAATGCACGAAGACCACCGCGTTATACCGGCTCAATTACAAAATACGATTACTTCTCCGCCACGTGAAACAAGTGATGCTGCAGTAAGTAGGCATTAAGCAAGTACTTACTAACATGCTGTTTAAAGATAGATGGACTTTGGTTTATTTTAGTCATGCAAATTGCCTCCCCGAGTGCGTAGAACCTTTTGAAAAACTAGCAAAATTTCAATCTGCTTTTGCTAGTAATGATGTAGCAGTCGCCGTGATTGACTTGGATAGCGAACAAAACCAGCGAGGGAATTTAGCAAAATTAGTCGCACAAAAAAACTTCAAATTTCCTATTATCGAAGCTGAAGAAGCGGTGATAGATGCATTGTCCAAAACATTTATTGCACTTTACTTAAGAACAGATTTAGCCGGTGGCTATTATCAGATTGAGCAAGAGCATCACCTGTTTCTGGTTGATCCGAAAAACCGAGTCTATGCCGTGTTTGATGAAAGAGTAACAGACCCTAAAGCTTAATGTGCCAATGATTGTGCAAAATGCGTTGAAAGAATATCAATTGCCGCTGTAGAGCGATAACTAGAACGCCAAACTAAGCCGAGCTCTCTGACGGGTTTTTGTTTTGCAAGTAACGGTTTCAAACTGATATCGGCGTGGGTCACCATGTCTGATGTGATGGCCATTTCAGGAATTAATGTAATGCCTAGGCCACCAGCAACCATTTCAATGAGCGTATATAAGCTCGTCCCCTGCATACTGGTTCTTTGCGTCGTAGAGGGAAGACTACAAGCACTCAACGCATGTTCGCGTAGGCAATGCCCTTCTGACAATAACAATAAGTCATCAACAGGCAAGCGTGTTGCCTCAATACCTTCACTGTCAGCTAATGGATGATCAATAGGTAAAGCGACCCAAAAGGTCTCAGCAGCGAAAATAGTATGTTCTAGTTGTCCAATATCAAATGGGAACGCCAAGATAGCAAGATCAATCTCACCTTCATTAAGTTGTTTGATTAAGCGCTCAGACTGCTCCTCTATCAATACCAGCTCAATTTGAGGCATTTGCTTACGAAGGTTTGGCAAAGCTTTAGGCAATAAAAATGGGCTAATACTCGGTATAACGCCCACGCGTAAGCGGCCAGAGAGCGGGTTTTTCTCTAATTCAGCAACATCAACTAAGTCAGCAGCGAGTGAGAGAATATGCTGAGCACGTCGAGCGACTTCTTGACCCAAAGCCGTGACCAAAACCTTACGGTTCGTGCGCTCTAGAAGTGGGGCGCCTAATAGGGCTTCTAAATCTTGAATGCCTGCACTTAGTGTTGATTGTGTGACAAAACATTGCTCAGCAGCTTTACCAAAATGTTTGAGTGAAACCACTGCGGTTAGGTATTTCAACTGACGCAATGTCGGTAAATTCATAATCGTTAAATCCTATTAAAAGCCTTTAAACAAACATTTTTGTCTTTATAATAAAGCTTCAAGAAACAATGTCAATGACTCGTAAATCTTGCCTTTATACAAAGAGATTTATACAGTACAGTGAAGTCTTTATTATGTCAGAGCAACACGTTATAGGATAAAACAATACAGTGCTGGCTGAATTAACCATTAAACAATTGCGTAATATCTCAGCGCTTTATTTTATGCCCTCACCTGGCATTAATTTGTTGCTGGGTGAGAATGGTGCAGGTAAAACTAGTATTCTAGAGGCAATACATTTACTTGCACTTGGACGCTCTTTTCGAACACGATCGTTAAAGCAACTGATTCAGTTTGAACAGCAGGCATTACAAGTCATTGCCAAAACTGTAGATCACCAGACTCCAATCGGCTTGCAGTACAGCCTACCTAAGGGCTTAGAAATTAGGCTGAACAATGCACCACTAAAAAAACGTTCTGATTTAGCACTTCAATTGCCGTTACAGTTTATCCCTGCCAATTGTCATCAGTTTTTTGAACAAGGGCCAAAGTATCGTAGACAGCTAGTAGATTGGGGGTTGTTTCACGTGGAACCGAGCTTCAATTTTCATTGGTTGTCATATAAAAAAATAATACAACAGCGTAATAGTGCTATCAGGCAACATAAGAAAAATGACGAAATCCAGCTATGGGACCCACATTTAATTTTTCATGGTGAAAAAATTAGTGAGCAAAGGATAAAACGCTTAGAGCGATTACTGACAGAGTTCGAAATCATTTTCTCACGTTTGTGCCCAAATTATAGAGGCAAGTCGTTTTCTTTAAGCTACCGAAGCGGTTGGCCAAAAGACAAGAACTTAAGCGAAGCGATTACAACCACGATAGAGAGAGATAAACAATTGGGTTATACACGTTCGGGTTGTCATGCAGCTGACTGGACTTTCAAAATCGACGGCTATGAACCCAGTCAAGTTTTTTCTAGAGGTCAGCAAAAACTGTTTTTCATTGCATTGTGTATGGCTCAGATAAAAACAATGGACCGACAGGGAGAAAATAAGCTTAAGAGTATTCTATTAATCGACGATATTAGTTCAGAACTTGATGCATCACACCAAGAGATTATTTTGAATGAATTGGTTAGCTTGGCAGTGCAAACATTCATTACCAGTACTGACAGTTCGCTTGCTAGGATTGCCGAATCAAACCCTGTTTTTTCTGCGTTTCACGTGAAACATGGCCAGCTGGTTTAATGTGAATAGGGTACTCACTACCAACAAAGTAATATAAAGAGTAAAATAGACCCATCAAGTGCAATAATTGATCTTAATCCGCTAAATATGGATGCAATATGACAACTGAAGATAACGCATACGACTCGTCGAATATTAAAGTCTTAAAAGGCTTGGATGCTGTCCGGAAAAGGCCAGGTATGTATATTGGTGATACCGATGATGGTACAGGTTTACATCACATGGTTTTCGAAGTGCTCGATAATGCCATTGATGAATCCTTAGCTGGTTACTGTAGTGAAATTAATGTACGCATTCACCCCGATGACTCTGTTTCGGTGTCTGATAACGGTCGCGGCATTCCTGTTGATATTCATGAAGAGGAAGGCATTTCAGCAGCAGAAGTGATTATGACCGTGCTTCATGCTGGCGGAAAATTCGATGATAACTCATACAAAGTCTCCGGCGGTTTACACGGTGTGGGCGTATCTGTAGTGAATGCTTTATCGAAGAAATTGACGCTTGAAATTCAGCGGAATAATAAGGTTTATCGTCAAAGTTATACAGACAGTGTGCCAGATGCACCAATTGCAGAAGGTGAAGACTGTGAAACCACAGGGTCAAAAATTCAGTTTTGGCCGAGTGAAGAAACATTTAGTCACATTACGTTCGACTATAAAATTTTAGCAAAACGGATCAGAGAGCTGGCATTCTTGAACTCAGGGGTCCGTATTGTCCTGACGGATGAACGAGATGAGAACAGCGAAGTGTTCTATTATGAAGGCGGTATCAGCGCATTCGTAGAACACTTAAATAAAAATAAAGAAGCTGTTCATCAAACCATCATTGGTATCAGTGGTGAAAAAGAGGAAGTGACAGTTGAGTTAGCCATGCAATGGAATGACTCATACCAAGAAAATATTTATTGTTTCACCAATAATATTCCACAACGCGACGGCGGTACACATTTAGCCGGTTTTAGAGCTGCGTTAACGCGTACTTTAAACCAATATATTGAGTCTGAAGGCTTAGCGAAAAACTCAAAAGTTGCGACCAGCGGTGATGATGCCCGTGAGGGCTTAACGGCAGTATTATCGGTTAAAGTGCCGGATCCTAAGTTTTCATCACAAACCAAAGACAAATTGGTGTCATCGGAAGTCCGCACGATTGTTGAATCTTTAGTGAATCAACATTTTCATGATTATTTGGTTGAGAACCCAACGGACAGTAAATTAATTGCCAGCAAAATGGTGGAAGCAGCCAGAGCAAGAGATGCCGCGCGTAAGGCGCGTGAGTTAACAAGACGCAAAGGCGCATTGGATATTGCAGGTCTACCCGGTAAGTTAGCAGACTGTCAGGAACGTGACCCTGCCCTCTCAGAGCTTTTCTTAGTGGAGGGTGACTCAGCGGGAGGCAGTGCTAAACAAGGCCGTGACAGACGCACACAGGCAATCCTACCGTTAAAAGGAAAGATCTTAAATGTCGAGCGGGCGCGTTTTGACAAAATGATCAGTTCTGCTGAAGTAGGGACATTAATAACAGCACTAGGTTGCGGCATAGGCAGAGACGAATACGATCCGAGTAAACTGCGTTATCACCATATCATTATCATGACGGATGCCGATGTCGATGGTTCACACATCAGAACCCTGTTGTTAACCTTCTTCTATCGTCAAATGCCTGAGTTGGTAGAGGCTGGTCATGTTTATATCGCTCAGCCACCGCTGTATAAGATCAAGAAAGGTAAACAAGAGCGCTATGTCAAAGATGACATCGAAATGGAAAATTACTTAACGGAATTGGCTTTGAATAATGCAGCGCTTTACCCAAGTGAATCTGCTGATCCCATTAAGGATTCAGCGTTAAAAGCACTTATCGATGAATACCAAACGGTCACAGCGATTATGACTCGTTTATCAAGTCACTATTACCCTGCTTTCTTAAAACAGCTGATGTATCAAGAGCAGATTCCAGAATTAAGTGATGGCAAAGCGATGACGACTTGGCTTTCAACGATTGAAGCAAGATTGAATGAAGGTTTGCCGACAGGAACGAGCTACAGCTTATCGGTACTGAAAGATGATGAGGGTGTTGAGCGCATCAATGTCAGCTTTAACCGCCATGGCATCAGTACGGATTATCATATTCCTGGTGAGTTCTTCGCGAGTAGTGAGTATCAGCGTATTTTGAGTTTTGCAGATAAAATCAATGGCCTCTTTAGCGATGATGCTTATGTGCAACGCGGTGATCGTAGTGAACCTATTGCACACTTCTCACAAGCGGTGAATTGGTTATTAACCGAAGCACGCCGTGGGCAAACCGTACAGCGCTATAAAGGACTAGGCGAAATGAACCCAGAGCAGCTATGGGAAACAACGATGGATAAGAGCAAACGTCGTTTGCTACAGGTCAGAATCGAAGATGCCATCGCAGCAGACGAGACTTTCAATACCTTAATGGGTGATCATGTTGAACCACGTCGTGAGTTTATTGAAACCCATGCCCTACAGGCAACAAATTTAGATATCTAAATTTGACATAACAAAGTAATAAAAAGGCCCGTATATCGGGCCTTTTTTTGCTGAGAGAAATCAGGTCCTAATGTAACTTAATTTTGGGGTGTACACTTCGTCTAAAGAGGTGAGATAAAGACAGCATACCCACACGGAAAAAACCGAATAAGGCAACTTGGTGCATTTTATATAGTGATAGATACATCATGCGTGCTAAAAAGCCTTCGATCATCAAACTGCCTTTAGACACGTTCCCCATCATATTACCGACGGTACTATATTTACCCAAAGAAACCAGTGAACCATAATCATGGTAGTGATAATCGGGTATTGATTTACCCGCTAAACGACGTGAAATAGACTTATAGGTTAATGAGGCCATCTGGTGGGCTGCTTGGGCACGTGGCGGCACATTACCCTCTTGTCCTACCCAATCACAAGCAGCACAGTCCCCAATTGCATAGATATCATCGTCTGTCACGCTATGTAAGCTCTGTTTCACTTCAATTTGATTAATGTGATTAGTCGCTAGGCCAAGATCAGTTAGGAATGTCGGTGCCTTTATACCTGCAGCCCAGACTTTAATGGCAGCGGGTATCACTTTCCCACTTTCCGTCTTGATGTCATCTGCTGTCACTTCCACGACACGCTCATTGGTGAGTATACTGACTCCTAATTTGCCGAGTTCAAGCTCAGTGGCTTGAGATAACTTCTCAGGCAAGCCCGGCAAAAGACGATCTGCAGCTTCAATGATACTGATTTTGACATCGGCCGGCTTGACTTCATCCAGCCCATAAGTGGTTAAGAGGTGTGAGACCTCATGCAATTGAGCACTGAGCTCGACACCTGTTGCACCCGCCCCAACGATGGCAATATCCAACTGTCCTTCATCAAGTGGCCGCCCTTGTGTATGGGCTCGAACGTAAGATTCCAACAATTGGCTTTGAAAGTTTTCAGCTTGTGTTGTGGTATCAAGAAATAAACAATGCTCGGCTACGCCCTTGATGTCAAAGTCATGGCTGATACTACCTACTGCGATAACGAGATAATCATAATGAAATGTACGACGTGGAATAATTTCTATCCCTTCAGCATTAATAGTGGGCGCAAGTGAAATGGTTTTATTATCGCGATCTAAGCCATCCATTTTACCGAGTCGAAAGCCAAAACCGCTGTAACTTGCTTGACCCAAGTACTCAATTTCATCTTGATGAGAATCAAGTGTACCGGCAGCGACTTCATGGAGTAAGGGCTTCCAAATATGGGTCCGAGTATTATCGACTAACGTGACTTCAGCCTTCCCCTTTTTACCGAGTTTGCGGCCTAATTTCGTCACTAATTCTAGACCGCCTGCACCACCGCCAACAACGATGATCTTAGGAATACTACTCTCTGACGATGACATTAACAAAAGCTCCATTACAAATAGTTATATTAATATAACACGTAATAATACGTATATGGTGTATTTAACAATGATCATAATTTTTTACTCGGACATAAGAGTCTGTCAAACTGGTAGCAAGATCAAATAGAAAGGCACGATGGAATAATGCAAGCACGACCAGAAAAACCGCGTTTAGCATGGGCAATAACGGGCTCAGGCCATTATCTCGATGAATGCATAGAGATAGTGCGTGAGCTCGAGGATGTCGATTTGTTTTATAGCCGTGCTGGCGAAGAAGTGGTGCGGATGTATGGTCATGATCCGAAAGGCATTAATGAAAAAGGCCGGGTTTATCGAGACCGCGCGGCGAGCTCACCCCCCGTTGGCTTATTTTACCGCGGAGATTACCACACGCTGGTTGTCGCGCCTGCGACGTCGAATACCGTGGCTAAAATGGTATTGGGTTTTTCTGACACCTTAGTGACAAATGTCTATGCACAAGCGGGAAAGTGCCGCATTCCTAGCATTGTGCTAGCTTGTGACACCGAGCCAGAAATGGATACCCCCGCCCCTGATCGTATTGTGAGAGTCTGGCCAAGAGAAGTCGATTTGGCACACACACATAAATTACGCGCTTTCGAAGCGACAACGGTGGTTGAAAACCCAGAAAAATTATTAGCAGCATTGGCATTACGGTTGGATGAGATAAACCAAGAAAATGGCTGACAAGCTGTTATTTTTGACGGGTAAACTTGCCTTACCCAGTTTACAGAAAGTATTAGATGAAATGGCACCATTGCCTTTCGATTATCAAATACATGAGCTGGGACTATCAGTTGCCGCTTTGATGACGGATAAAATGATTGCCCGTCGCTTAAAACCTGAGCATTATGCCGGGTGTAAAGAAGTGATTGTGCCTGGCCGTTGCCGAGGTGATTTATCGGTATTAAGCGAGCAATTAGGGGTAGCGATAGTACGCGGTCCCGAAGAAGTAAAAGATTTGCCGATTTATTTCGGCCGAGAAAGGAAACAACCTGATTTGAGTCGATACGACGTTAATATTTTTGCTGAAATAGTTGATGCGCCAGAGCGAGATATTGCGGGTATAGTTGCGCGTGCAGAATACTATCGCGAAGCAGGTGCTGACGTCATAGACATCGGCTGTTTGCCCCATGAACCTTTCCCTCAGATGGAAGAAGCTATAGTCGCGCTTCATGAGGCAGGGTTTAAAGTCAGCGTCGATTCCTTAGCCTCAGATGATTTAAAGCGTGCTGGTAAAGCGGGTGCGGATTATTTATTGAGTTTGACGGAAACGACTTACCACTTAGCTGAAGAAACGGATGCGGTCCCTATTTTAGTACCTGCTGAACCGGGTTCATTGGCGTCATTAGAGCGTGCAATGGAAGCGATGGATAAGATTAATCGCCCTTGGATTGCTGATCCGATTTTGGATCCCATTCATTTCGGTCTGACTAACTCTATTGTCCGCTATCACCAATTACGAGAAAAATACCCTGAAGCTGAGATGATGATGGGTGTGGGGAATCTGACAGAATTAACGGATGCAGACACGTCAGGCGTTAATGCCCTGCTATTTGGCATTATTTCGGAATTAGGGATTAACAATGTATTGGCAACAGAAGTAAGCCCTCATGCACGTCGGGCTATTAAAGAGGCCGATGTGTCTCGTAGAATGATGTATGCAGCCAAGCAAGATAGTAGCTTGCCGAGGGATTTGACCAATGGTTTGCTGGTGGCACATGAGCGCCGCCCGTTTCCTGATAATGCACAAGATATTGCAGCATTAGCGTCAAATATCAAAGATCCAAATTATCGAATTAAAGTGGCAGAGCAAGGGATTTATATGTTTAATCGTGATGGCTTGATGCAAGCGTCAGACCCTTTCGATTTTTACCCAAAATTAGATCTAAAAGAAGACACAGGGCACGCATTTTACCTAGGAGCAGAATTAGCCAGAGCACAAATTGCTTGGCAATTAGGCAAGCGCTATACCCAAGATGAAGAATTAGCTTGGGGGTGTGCAACGACTGTTGAAGAACAAGATCTAACCCAACAAAAAGCTGAAGGCTCAACGATGACAACCAGAAAAAAATCAGGAAGGAAATGTGGCACAGCGGAATAAAAAAATTCATGAAGTTATCGTGACTACCTTATCCGAAGAAGGCGAGGCTCACTCGGCGCCGATGGGTATAACTGAAGTTGATGGGGAGATTGTGATTCAGCCTTTTAAACCTTCAGCAACCTATAATAATTTGAAGCGACATCGCCAGTGCACAGTTAGCTTCACGGATGATGTCAGAGTCTTCGCAGGCGCATTAACAGGGCGTAGAAACTGGCCAACCTTACCCTGCCAGCAAATAGAAGGTCAGTATCTTGAACAAGCCCTTTCACATATTGAACTTGAACTGACTGATTTTGAAGACAGTGATCCGCGGGCTAAATTCACGGGCAGTATTATCACTGAAGCGACACATGCCCCCTTTCGTGGTTTTAATCGGGCACAGAACGCAGTAATAGAAGCGGCAGTATTAACCAGCCGCTTACAAATGCTGCCGGCGGAAAAAATTCAGCAAGAAATCGATTACCTTAAAATAGCCATTGATAAAACGGCAGGTGACAATGAGCTTGAAGCTTGGGACTGGTTAATGGATAAAATAGAGAAACATGGGATAGCGTTAACAAATGACTAAATGGCTAGCAAGCATACAATCACTTGACGAGGCAAAAACCCTCTTACCGTCACTACCAGACATATTAGATATAAAAAATCCGTCAGAAGGTGCTTTAGGGGCTTTAAATGCGGTGTCAGTGGCAAGTATTGTCAACTTTATTGCCAAGCGTTGTTTAACCAGTGCCACAATTGGCGACTTGCCGATGCAAGCAGAGATTATTAACCCTGCGATGCAAGCCATGGCGACAACGGGAATTGATTATGTCAAAGTTGGCCTTTTCCCCGATCAACATTTGACAGATTGTCTTGCAGAAATGGCAACGACAATCCAACAATTGTCTGTGCCTGTGATTGCTGTTTTATTTGCTGACAAGATGCCGGTTCAGAATGTCGTGCCAATCCTAAAACGGTATGGTTTCACAGGTGTGATGGTCGATACGGCAAGCAAAGATGGCCAGCATTTATTAGAACATTGGCCTATTACCCAGCTTTGCGAGTTTATTGATAAAGTGAAACGACAGGACATGTTATGCGGTTTAGCAGGTGCATTACGCTATGGAGATGTTGCTGAACTACAATGTTTAGGTGCTGATTACCTTGGCT
>Ga0206131_10007433_pt1 | contig 10983 bp, 10 predicted proteins | sample Helgoland_Spring_FD_148636 | JGI IMG/M metagenome (GOLD analysis project Ga0206131, IMG submission 148636) | Pelagic subsurface seawater microbial communities from Kabeltonne, Helgoland, North Sea - Helgoland_Spring_Bloom_20160517_1 | ecosystem: Environmental > Aquatic > Marine > Epipelagic ... | reverse complement strand
AAATTGCTGAAACATTGGAGAGCTATCTTTTTAGAGAAGGGCTCACAGAAGAAATAAAAGTTGCTATTTCTATATTTGAAACTTGGCTAAGAAAACATCGTGTTTTAACTAAAAATATTATCCCGCACAATATCGTTTTAAAGAAAAATGGGGCCTTACTCAATTTGAAGATTGTTGATGGTCTGGGTTGCTCGTCTTTCCTGCCCCTACCTCAGTACAGTGAATTTTTTGCTAACAGATACATTGAGCGCCGCATCGCGTTAATGTGGAGCAGAATCCATTGGGACCTTGAAGGAAGAAAAGGAAGCTGGAAATAAGTTTATTACTCGTCTAAGAAACTTTTTAAATGACTTGATCTGCTTGGGTGTCTTAGCTTTCTTAAGGCCTTGGCCTCAATCTGCCTAATTCTTTCCCTAGTAACATCAAACTGCTTACCAACTTCTTCTAAAGTGTGATCGGTATTCATTCCTATACCAAATCTCATTCTTAAAACCTTTGCTTCTCTTGCTGTTAATGAGCCAAGTACATCATCTGTTGCTAAATGCAGACTACCTTCTGTAGCATTTTGCAATGGTGACTCAATAACAGTATCTTCAATAAAATCACCTAGACTTGAATCCTCGTCATCACCGATAGGTGTTTCAGTTGATATTGGTTCTTTTGCGATTTTCAGAACTTTTCTTACTTTGTCTTCCGGCATATCGAGTTCTTGCGAAAGTTCTTCAGGTGTTGGCTCTCTTCCCATATCTTGCATCATTTGGCGAGACACTCTATTTAATTTATTGATAGTTTCTATCATATGAACCGGTATTCTTATTGTTCTTGCTTGGTCAGCGATTGATCTTGTAATAGCCTGTCTAATCCACCATGTTGCATAAGTTGAGAATTTATAACCTCTTCTGTATTCAAATTTATCAACAGCTTTCATTAAGCCGATATTGCCCTCTTGAATTAGATCTAAAAATTGCAGACCTCTGTTTGTATATTTTTTAGCAATAGAAATAACAAGTCTAAGGTTAGCTTCAACCATGTCTTTTTTGGCTCTTCTCATTTTGGTTTCACCCATAGACATTTTTCTATTAATTTCTTTAATTTCTTTTACAGATAAACCTACCGATCTCTCGAGCTCTAAAATATCTTTTTGAGCGATCACAACATCTTGTTTTACAGCAGCTAAAAGATCTTTTTTATATTTCTTCTCTTTCATAAGAGAATCAACCCATTTAACTTCAGTTAAATTATCTGAGAAATTTTTAAGGAAATCTTTTCTTGGCATCCTAGCTTTTTTAACAAGCTGTTCCTGAATAAACTTTTCTTTTTCTCTTATTTTTGTTAGTCCTGATCTAGCTATTGCGCTAATTTCGTCGAACATCCTAGGACTGAATTTCAAGAACTGGAATATGTCTCCAACTTTAACGAAGTCTTCAGCCACCTCTTTTGATGATCTGCCTTTAGAATCTATTGTTTTTAAAGTTTTATTGTATTGACGTTTTAAGTTAGTCATTCTTCTTTGTAGGTCTTTCATATCCGGACCATTGCTCACTTCTTCATCAGATTCTTCGGCTGCTTCTGCCTCTTCTTTAGCCCTTTGGCTACCTGGGCCAGCTGATGGAACATACTCCATCTCTTCAAGGAAGCCTGTTAAAAAATCATTAATCTTCTTCTCGCCATCTTTAACCATTTGGTGATAGTCGATTGCATATTCTACTGATCGAGGATATAAAACACTGGCATGAAGAAGATCACGCATGCCCTCTTCTATTCTTTTGGCAATTTCAATTTCGCCCTCTCTTGTAAGAAGATCAACCGTACCCATCTCACGCATATACATTCTTACAGGATCTGTAGTTCTTCCTGTTTCATTCTCAACAGCAGCAAGTGCTTCAGCAGCTTGTTCCAGCGCAATGTCATCAGAATCTTCTGACTCAGCAAGCATTAATGTATCTGCATCTGGGGCAGTTTCGTGAACTTGAAGACCGAGATCATTAATCATTCCAATAATTTCATCTACCTGATCAGGGTCTGATATATCTTCTGGAAGATGGTCATTTACATCAGCATAGGTCAAATAACCCTGCTCTCTTCCTTTTTCAATGAGTTCTGCTATTTTTGAACCCTTTTTACTTAACTTGTCCACTAATTCTCCAATTTGTATTAACTATATGTGGTGACTGATTGCAATTTTTCAATCACTTACTATGCTTAAATTTCGTAGTAAATTTTTGTCTGCTTCTGTGTGATTTTCTTTTTTTAGAATGACTTGTTGTAATTCTCTTTTTTCAGCAGAAGTAATTTCTTGCATATTATACTTTTCTTTTAGAATTTCTTCTCTATCTTTTTCAGATTTCGAAATAGTATTGATGCAATCATTGATCATTTCCTTTGCGTCTTCTGCTGAAAGGTTTATGTCTGATAGCAGAGCTTCACTGAACACATTCTGTATTTGCTCTTTTTCAATGCTTTCAAATACTATTGATGGAATGACATTTGGATCTTTTTTAAACTTATCTTTTACCAACTGAATGAAATAAAACTTTGAATCTGCTTTTATATCATCAAATATAATCTCAGCAGCTAGTTTTGGATGCTGGATGAGAGCGGTAAATATCCCAAGGACTGCTTTTCTAGCAATTTTTGAAGATGATTTAGGCTTAATCTCCTCTGATTTATTTAACGGACTTGGGGTATATTGATTGGAAGTAGTATTTATTAAATTAGCAAAATCTAAGCTACAAACCTTTCCAACCTCTTCGATGTATGCCTCTTTTAGTGGCTGATTATTAATTTTATTTACTAACGGGACGGCAAACTTTGCAGCTAATGACCTTCCCTCAATAGTGTTTAAATCTGCTTGCTCCTTAACAGTTTCAATGAAAAATTTAGATAAAGAAGTTGCAGCATTGGCAAGTTCTAAAAAAGCTTCTTTTCCATGTTCGTTTATATAACTGTCTGGGTCATGCCCTTCTTCAAGAAATATGAAAGATATATTGATGTCTTCTCTTAAAATTGGCAATCCATTTTCAACAGCTCTCCAAGCTGCTTTTCTTCCAGCAAGATCCCCATCAAATGCAACATATATATTTTTGCAGTATCTCATCATTTTAGATATATGCAGACCTGTAATAGCGGTACCCAATGAGGCGACAGCATTTGTAACTCCATTTTGATGAAGAGCGATTACATCCATGTATCCCTCTACGACAAATAAAGACTTTAGTGGGCTGTTTAGCTTTCTTGCTTCAAATAGACCATATAACTCTTTAGATTTACTGAATGTTTTTGTCTCAGGAGAATTTAAATATTTAGGCTCGCCCTCATCGATTATCCTTCCTCCAAAAGCAATATAGTCTCCTTTTATATTTTTTATCGGGAACATTAGCCTCGCTCTAAATCTATCTTTCATTTTTTCGGAAAACAGCCCTGAATCTGTCAGATCATTTTTTTCATACTCTTTTGATAAAATTTGAAAAAGTCCTTCCCACTCATCAAGTGAGTATCCAATATTAAAAAATTTAGCAACTTCTCCAGAAATTGATCTAGATTTAAGATATTCAATAGCCTTTTTACCATTGGAAGATTTTAGCTGTTCTTCATATATCTTAACTGTTCGTGTGTTTATAGTTAGGGCTTGAGTTGTATCAACTGTTTGATGTGTTTTTGGAACTTCTAAGCCTACAGCAGAAGCAATGCTTTCTACAGCATCAACGAAATCTAGGTTCTCGAAGTCTCTTAAAAAGTTAATTGCATTGCCTTTAGCATTGCAAACAAAACAATAATAAAACTGCTTATCCTGATTAACTGCCATCGACGGATTGGTATCATCGTGGAATGGGCATATGCCCCAAAAATTATTGCCTTTTTGATTTAACTGAACTCGTCTGCCAATAATATCAACGATATCAGATTGATCTAATATTTGATCAATAAAACTAGAGGGTATCGACATTTTGATTAAACCAGTTATCTATTAAAATTTTAGCTGCATTTGCATCAATAATTTCTTTTTTAATATTTTTATTATTTTCTATCATTAGCTCTTTAAAATTTTGTCTTGCTTCAAAACTAGTAAGCCTCTCATCAACATATTTACATTCAATACCTGAAAGCTTTGCAAGTTTTTTAGAAAAATTATCTACAACTTTCATAATATCACTATCTGTGCCATCCATATTTAATGGCTTGCCAATTAGTAATAATTCTGGCTTCCACTCATCTATTATTGCACTCACCTCTTCCCAATTAACTTTATTTTCTTTATTAAAAAGAACTGTTAGGGGTGATGAGCTCATGGTTATAGTCTGTCCCACAGCAATACCAATTTTTTTTGTTCCAAAATCAAAAGATAAAATTTGCATAAAACTAACCTGAAGAGAAATTCCAATCTCTAATAATTTCTATAAATCCATACTCTTCGATCATTAGAGGATCAAATGCTGGAAATGGAGCCGATTCATTAAGTATCTTTATGGCTAATAAATCAACCTCTTCAACCCCTGAAGAAAGAACTACTTCAGATCTTATTAGATTTCCTAGTGAGTCTATTGTTGCAATAATTTGAACTCTTTGACCTTCCAAGAATATTCCATTTTCTGAGATTATACGATCGCCTGCAGATTCAATTTGACGTTGCCATAAATTTAAGTACTTTGCCTCAGCGCTTGTAACTAAAGAATTAGCTTCTAGTTTTTTTATCTTTAATGATTGGTAAGAGCTTTTTTGCTCTTTGCTCACAGTTGAATTTAAATTATCTTGATCTAATTTATCCACCTCATTAAATGTTGAAGATTGTTGTCCAATTTCATCAATATTAGCATTTGCCAGTTTTACATTGATAACCGGTGTTTGATTCAAAATAGGTAATTTATAATAAGTTGAAAAAGTAATGCCAAAGATCAATACCAAATGGATGCCAGTTGATATTAGAAAAGATTTATTAAGATTTAAAGATCTTGAGCTAGCATTTTTTGTAAGAAGGTGTGAACTCATAAGCCTTCTATGTAATCTTTAATTGGGTTTTTGCCTGATTGAATAAAAATTTCTCTTGCACAAGTTGGGCTTGTAATATTTATTTCCGTTAACTTATCACCAATCATATCTATGCCAGCAAAATTGATACCATTTTCCAGGAGTTTAATTGCAATTTGATTTGCAATATCTTTTTGAACAGAGGATAGATCAGCCACAACACCCCTTCCCCCTGCAGCAAGATTTCCTTTAAAATTTCCATCTTGTGGAATTCTTGCAAGAGTTTTTGGGAATACCTTTCCATGAATAATTAGAATTCTAAAATCTCCATCATAAATTGCTGGAAGAAATTCTTGAGCTATGATTGTTGTTTTTTCTTGGTTAGTCATATTAATTAAAATATCTTTTTCGTCTTCGTTTATATCATTAAATTTATGAATAGAAGTTCCGCCCATTCCATCAAGTGGCTTTACAACAATAGTCTTATATCTTTGTTGAAATTCTTTAATTTGATTTATGTTTGAAGTAATAATTGTCTTAGGAATAAAGTTAGGAAAATGCAAAGCAAATACCTTTTCATTAAAATCTTTAATCGCTGATGGATTATTATGTATTTTGGCACCATTATTGACTGCTGTGCTCAGAAGATGAAGACAGTTTATGTAATCATCATCTACCGGTGGATCTTTTCGCATGAAAACAGATGAAAACTCACTTAAATCGATCTTGCTAGAATTAATTGAAATAGAGATATTGCTGTTTATAGAGAGGCAATTTGCATAAATAATATTATCAAATGCGAAAATATTATTTATTTCGCACTGATACACATCTGCGCCATTGTTTAAAGCTTCTTCCATCATGAAAATAGAGGTATCTTTTTTATGATTAAGAGAGTCAAAAGCATCAGTTATAAATAAGAATGATTTTTTCATAACTCACCTAGATAATTTTGCACAAGTGTTGCCCCTACTATTGCAGCTGTTTCTGCCCTTAAAATATTTTTTCCAAGAAGCCTTATATTAACATTATGAGAATTTAATAATTCCAATTCGTCAGCAGAAAAGCCAGATTCAGGCCCTGAAATTATGACTTGTTCTGATTGTGCTATATCGCTTGGTAAAAAAATACCTTTGCCTGAAAAATCAAAAGCGATGATATTAGCATTGTGCACATCTTTTAGAATCAGAGCTTCTTCTAGATTTGGAAATAACCTAATCTTTGGAAGATAGTTATTCCCAGATTGCTTGCACGCTGATATTGCAACATCTTTAAGCTTATTGACTATTTTTTGTAGATCTTTTTTGGCGATACTCTGATCAATATTTTTAGGTCTGAATAAGTTAATTTCATCGATACCTATTTCTACAGTTTTCTGGATCATTAAGGCCAGGCTATCTTTTTTTAATATTGGCAGAAGAGATGATGTTTTAATAAGAGTTACAGGAGACACATTAATTTTTGAATTAAGAGATACTTTTACATTAGTCCTGCCAAGTTCTTTTACCTTGAATGATCCAAATAAACCCTTGCCATTAAAAACTTCTATTTGATCGTCTAATTTAAGCCTAAGCACCTTTGTGAGATGATTGGATTGCAAATCATCTAACTCTAGATCTGAGCTACTTTCTGATAATGATTTGCTATAGAATCTATGAAGTTTCATACTTCTATTATAGCTACTGGATTATAAGAATGTCAGACATAAATATCATATTAATTAGGCATGGTGAGGCGGCAGCTTCTTGGTCTGAAGACCCAGATCCTGGATTAAGTAAAAATGGTCATAAGCAGGCTGAAAGTTTATTAATGCATGATAGCTACCAAGACCTTTCAGGGTATCAATTTATTTCAAGTCCAAAGTTAAGAGCAATAGAGACATCAAACCTCCTAGCTAAGAAATTTAATAAAAATGTTGAGATTGATGAAACTTATACTGAAATTCCTTCTGATGGTGTTTTGATGAAAGATAAGATGGAATGGCTTGGTAAAATTGCATCCATGCCAATAAATAATTTGCCCATCGGGGTAGTTGATTGGCGTAAAAAGATAATTTCAGCCCTTCTTTCAATTCAAGTCAACACAGTTATTTTTTCACACTTTATGGTCATGAATGCATTAGCAAGCTTTGAAAATGATGCAGGTAAGTTGTTATCTTATTATCCGGACTACACATCATCTATAAAAATAATCATTAGAAATGAATCAATTATTTCGATTCAAATTGATAAAGAGAAAAAAACTAAGATCAATATATAAAAAACTATTGAGCAATTTTTAAACAGATGTAAAATCTAATAGTCCTTCTACTAATTAGTTTATATTGGCAAAAAAAGAGCCCTCTTTCGACAGCTATTCAAAAAAACCTCTTAAGGAAGAGGTTAGGAAAGCTATGAAAAGATACTTTAGACAACTGGAATCTAATGCTCCTATAGATGTCTATGAGCTTGTATTGTCAGAAATAGAACCGCCTCTACTCATACAAACAATGAAATATGCAAGAAATAATCAGTCTAAGGCTGCAAAAATTCTTGGTATTAACAGAACAACCCTTAGAACAAAACTTAAAAAATATAAAATATAATGCACCTAATAGAGCCAAGAACTGCCCTTATAAGCCTTTCAAATAAATCTGGATTATCTAAATTGGTTGAATTCCTAATATCTAGGAATGTAAAAATACTATCAACAGGGGGGACATATAAAGCAATTAAAAAGATTACTCCTGATGTTATTGAGGTATCAGAATTCACTGGATTTGAAGAAATGATGGATGGAAGAGTTAAGACTCTTCACCCTAAAATCCATGCAGGCATATTAGCAAGAAGGGATAAAGACCTTGATGTGCTTGAAAGCAGAGGCTATGAGCCAATAGATCTTGTTGTAGTTAACCTATATCCATTTCAAGAGACCATTGCCTCAGGGTGCTCATTTGATGAAGCAATAGAAAAAATAGATATTGGGGGGCCGACCATGATTAGATCTGCGGCAAAGAATTTTAAAGATGTTGCTGTATTATCAGACCCGAATGATTATTCTTCATTTATTACACAGTGGGAAAGTGATGGAGGTATTTCTCTTAATATGAGAAAAGATTTATCAAAAAAAGTTTTTTTGACAATGGCTAATTACAACAAAGCTATTTCAGATTACTTATCAGAGAACCAATCCATCTCATTACCTGATTTTAGTTTTGAAAAAAGTTCAAATCTTAGATATGGTGAGAACCCTCATCAAAAAGCAACTTTGCTAACTTTTGGAGGGCTAAAGAAAAGAAATATTGCCAATGCTGAAATTATTCAAGGCAAAGAAATGTCTTATAACAATATTGTAGATGCTGATGCGGCATGGGAATGCGTAAGAGAGTTTAGTGATCCTGCATGTGTAATTGTTAAGCATGCAAATCCATGTGGAGTAGCTTCTGCAGATTCGCTGCTTGAGGCATATGATTTAGCATTTCAAACTGATCCAACTTCTGCCTTTGGTGGCATTATTGCGCTTAATGGAACCTTGGATACGAAGACTGCTAAACAGATAAATGATAGGCAGTTTGTTGAGGTCATTATTGCAACGGGTTATGAAGAAGGTTCTTTAGAAGTTCTATCTGCAAAGAAAAATATAAGAGTGCTGAGAGTCGATTTAAATCAAGATAATCCTTACCCAGGCATTATTAAAAAAGTCTCAGGTGGGATTCTTTTGCAAGATGATGATAGTTTTAGCGTGCCTATGTCATCCTTAAAATGTGTGACCAAAAGGCAGCCGAATGAAGAAGAATTAAATGATCTTATGTTTGCTTGGAAAGTTGCTAAATATGTTAAATCTAATGCGATAGTTTATGTAAAAAATAAGCAGACTATTGGTATTGGTGCTGGTCAAATGAGTAGAGTGATAAGTGCTGATATAGCAAACCTTAAAGCAAAACAGGAAGGGTTAAAGGTTGATGGAGCAGTAATGGCGTCTGATGCTTTTTTTCCATTTAGAGATGGTATTGATAAGGCAGCTTCAAGTGGGATTGCGTCCATTATTCAACCAGGTGGTTCTATAAGAGATGATGAAGTTATCGCTGCTGCTAATGAAAATGATATGGCAATGGTTTTCACCAATACAAGACATTTTAGGCACTAATGAAAGTACTTGTTATTGGGTCTGGTGGAAGAGAGCATGCTTTGGCATGGAAGTCTGCACAAGATGATGATGTTAGTGAGGTGTTTGTTTGCCCTGGAAACGCTGGAACTGATCTAGAGGATAAATTAACCAACATTGCAATTGAACATAATGACTTTAATTCAATTGAAAATTTTTGTGTTGAACAAAATATTCATTTAGTAATTATTGGTCCAGAGCAGCCATTAGTTGCTGGTTTAGCTGATTTTCTTTTATCGAAAAATATAAATGTATTTGGGCCATCTCAAGCAGCAGCTCAGCTAGAAGGGTCTAAGACTTTTTCAAAAGATTTCTTTGTTAAATATGGCATACCGACAGCAGCATATGAATCATTTGATAACTTTACTGATGCTCTTGGTTATCTGGATAGAGTTGAATACCCAACGGTTGTTAAAGCAGATGGCTTAGCGGCAGGCAAGGGAGTGATTATTTGTGATAATAAGGATGAGGCTATATCTGCTTTAGAGAGTATTTTTAAAGACAAGACATTTGGGTCTGCTGGAAGTAGAGTTGTGATTGAGGAATTCCTTGAAGGTGAGGAAGCTAGTTTTATAGCAGTGGTAAGTAAAAATAAAATAATACCATTGGCAACTAGTCAGGACCATAAAGCAGTTGGTGAAGGTGATGTGGGTTTAAATACTGGTGGAATGGGAGCCTACTCTCCAGCTCCAATAGTAACAGAGACTATTAACCAAAAGATATTGGATGAGGTTATGAAGCCGACAATGCAAGGACTAATAGATGAAGGCTCTCCTTACTTAGGTTTTTTATATGCCGGGCTAATGATAAAAGATGGTGAAATAAAAGTTTTAGAATTTAATTGTAGATTTGGTGATCCTGAAACACAGCCAATAATGATGCGATTAGAATCTAGCTTAGTAAAACTCTGTCTTGATGCTATAAATGATAATCTTGATAGTCATAAAATAAGATGGAGTGCAAAGTCTGCCTGTGGTGTTGTGATAGCATCGGGTGGTTACCCAGAGCAATATAAATCAAATCAAGAAGTATTGCTTGAAGAGATAGATGGCTCTGATGCAAAATTATTTCATGCGGGTACAAAAATATATAACGGATCAGTTGTTACCTCTGGAGGTCGAGTTTTTTGTGCAACTGCTCTTGGTGATGATCTTAAAGAGGCTCAAGAAAAAGCTTATAATCTTGTCAAAAAAGTATCATTCAATGGAGCCTTTTACAGAAAAGACATTGGCTATAAGGGTATTTATATGGGTGTGAAATGGGTTTGATAGATAATATTATTAATGAATGTGATATTGCGCTGAAGACTCTATCTAATAAGAAGCCAGGAACAAATAGAGACTATCCAGCAGAAAATATTCAAGATCAGAAACAAGAGCTTTCCAAGGAAGAGAAAAATCTTTCAATCCAAATGATGAGAGTCAACCTTGCTGGTGAGGTTGCTGCTCAGGCGCTATATCGCGGCCAAGCAATGGTGTGCAAGGATGAAGAAATTAAAAAGCATCTCATTGAAGCTGGTGAGGAAGAAACTGACCATTTGATTTGGTGTAAAAAGAGGTTGGATGAGCTTGATGGAAATGCTTCTGTATTTAATCCTATATGGTATGCAGGATCATTTGCGATAGGTGCAATTTTTGGAAATATGGGTGAAAAAGTTAGTTTAGGTTTTGTTGAAGAAACTGAGAAACAGGTTGTGAAGCATATAGATAAACATCTTGATAGAATATCTTCTAAAGATAAAGATACTATAAAAATATTAAAGACTATGAGAGAAGACGAGGATACTCATGCCAAACAAGCTGAAGAAAATGGTAGTGAGGAGCTTAGAAAGCCAACAAAAAAGATCATGGAATATACTGCAAAAATTATGACTTC
>Ga0206131_10007432_pt1 | contig 10985 bp, 5 predicted proteins | sample Helgoland_Spring_FD_148636 | JGI IMG/M metagenome (GOLD analysis project Ga0206131, IMG submission 148636) | Pelagic subsurface seawater microbial communities from Kabeltonne, Helgoland, North Sea - Helgoland_Spring_Bloom_20160517_1 | ecosystem: Environmental > Aquatic > Marine > Epipelagic ... | reverse complement strand
CTTGGTTTGTGGTGAAAAGCAGTCCAAAAAAAACTTCTTCTTTGTCAAAAAATGAAATGATTATTAAAATTACAACACTATAAATAAGCGTGATAAGCGACATAAAAGGAGCGCAATCTCTCCTGCTAAGTTTTTAAAAAGAAAAGAGCGAATGGTGTTCGGCTTCGGCGGTAACAACGGCATACACCACCACCGCTCGTCGTACGGAGCGACTCCTTCTACCCTCGAAGGAGATCAACAACAGCGGTTGATCGAAGAAGAAGAGGACGGCGATCTCAAGTTGTCCGTGGTGAAGAGGACGCGTGCGTTTTTCTCGGGAAGAAAAAGTAATCATATTCTGGGCGCGATAGGTACCGGTTTGGCCGTCGTCGGGTGCGCTTCCGCGTATTCTTCTTCTTTTTCGCCTTCTTCCTCGCCGTTTTCGTTGTCGTCGTTGCGTTCTTCTTCTTCTTCTTCTTCTTCTGCTTCGTCTCTTCTTTTGCAGAAAGGGGGGGTAGCGATGGACGTTAAACTGGGTGTCGGCTATAATCACGATATCGAAGTCTTCAACGGTGGGAGGTTGCCACCTGACGAAGCGATTGATGCGAAACCGAACTTGGTATACATCAAGGTTCCTAAAACCGGGTCGACGACCATGGCAAACATCGTCAGACGCTCGGCGGTACGTCACGGCATTAAAAATGTCGCAGACAGCGACATAAACACTTGGATAAATGAAGAGCCCGGGGCGTGGTGGAGCCACTCGGAATATTCCGAGATAAAGTCAAAAATCGACGCGTTACAACACCCGTATTTTTCGTTTTCGCTGCTGAGAGATCCCGTGACGAGGGCCATTTCTCATTTTCAGTTCTTCGTCATGTTCTGCAAGTGTAAATGCGACAATGGTTGGGAAGGTTGTCCCGCCGAGAATGACTTTCCCACTACGAGGGACGGGATTGAAGATTTGCTCATGCGATATCTGCAAAGAGGTACTACAAATTTCAGAAATAGTTATCAACTGCTGTATACTACGACAACTGGTGCCGAGGACGTTAGCTTTGAAACTGCGGTAAATAACGACATGATCGATCTTCGATTCGTAGGAGTCTTGGAAAGATTTACGGAATCACTTGTGGTCTTAAAAGAAATGTTGGGTTTATCGTTAGCGGATGTTTTGTACATTCCAGCTAAATCAGCCGAATACGATTGGGGAGATGCCGCAGAGATCTCGGATGGAACCTTAGCCAAGGTCAAAGCTTTGTTTAACGGCGCCGAAGATTACAAGTACATCGACGCCGCGAGCAAAAAACTGGACATGCTCAAAGCTGATATTCCCGACTACGAAAATAAACTGAACGAGCTTGAACAACACCTATCGCAGGCTTTTGATGCATGCTCTGCACATAATATTTACACAGACGAGCAGCAGTCATGTTTAGACATGTACACGGCAGAAACACTTGCGTCGAACGGTGGATTTATGATGGATTTGGACGGAGTTGAGAAATATGCGCCTCTGAGCGAGGAAAGCAGACGTAAAATCTTCCCTGCGGGAGCCTTCAGCAAAAGCACAGGTTCGTTCGAATTGGACTAACACGGAGCTCTCTCTGTTGTTCACGTTCTTCAGTCTATATTTAAAATGACACGAGAGCGCTGAATTTATTCCCCATCTTTAAACCACACACATTTAATATTATGAGTCGTTACAATTAAAAATACATCAAAAAATAGATAGAAATTCTGTCTTTGTATCCCCTGGAGCTCCTCCCAGGCCCAGTCACAACTGCTGTCGGTCGTTCTTTTCCATTTTTTTCATTCTATGCATACCTCGCTCCCGCGAGAGTCTTCTTGCTCCCGTTGGAGAAAAGTCGCGATTGGGCCTAAAAACCGTCATTTTGACAGAAGAGGAAGAGGAAAATTCGTTATGCACCACCACCCTGCAAGCACAGGCACGTTTTTCATGCTTTCTTGCTTGGTGGCGACAGACCTTCGCTTTTCACCTTCGTTTTCACCAGGATCATTGTCACCAGAAGGATATTCATCCTTTGAAGCTTTGGGATATATAGAAAGCGCACATTTGTTAATTTGGAGACCTTGCGCTTGCAACTGTGTATATTTATCGTAAATCGACTCTCCCGTTCTTGGATTCTCCATGTGCAGAGCGGTATCATACTTTTGGTTCGGGGTTGACGATCGGCCGACCGTGATCTCTCTTCTAAGTTGGCTCAAATCTATTTTACCGCCGCTATTTCGAGGAAACTCATTCTCCACGACTACCCACTGTTTAGGCACTTTAAACCTCGCCAGTTGCTTCTTCAGGCACCAGTGACGCAACATTTCCCCGTTGACTTTTTTCGACGATGAAAGCTGGCCGTCCATGTGGTCGTCCATATGTTCCTCGGCATATTTCATAAACTCCCACGCGTCGGGGTTGTTGAGGTTTTCCGTCGTTTCCGCCCACTCGACGTCGGGTTTCAGTCGCACAGCACAGGTTACAATTTCGCCCCACACGTCATCCGGTACGCCATATACGACAGATTCTTGCACCAATTCGTGCTTCTCGACAACTTGTTCGACTTCCAAGCACGAGACGTTTTCTCCGCCAGTTTTGATTGCATTGGATAATCGACCAAGGATGCGAACGGTGTTGGAATCTTTGGAGACTTCTCCGATATCACCAGTTCGAAAGTACCCGTTGTTGTTGTATTTATCGTCGACGTGTAACGAATGAGCTACGGGTGTGTTGTAGTACCCTTTTGACACCGTTTCGCCTCGTATCAAGATTTCATTTTCCTGGCCTAAACGATCGATTTTCACGGACAGACCTTCGATGATTTTACCTTGATTAACGTTTGAGTTTGCAGTGACCACCCAGTTGTCTCCTAAAGACATGTCGGAGGCCGAAGCCGTCCTGCTACCTAGAGGTGTCATCTCAATATCCGTCAAATCAGCGTATGCAATCGACGACGTCGCTTCGGTCATGCCGTACGTCGAGATGATTTTGGCGTTTGGAAAGATCTTTCTCGCAAACGCGACGTCTTTTTCATGCATGGGACCCCCGCCAACGAGGATTTTCTTGACAGAATTAAACGTCGAAGGGTTGCTTTGAACCGTGGAAGAAATTGTCGTCGGCCGGGGAATCAAGTGTGCATCTTTGCACATGCGTTCGAGCTTGCGCAACATGGTCGGTACGGCGATGAACGCGGTGACTTCTGCAGTCACTATGGCTTGTAAGAACGATCGAGCGTCGAAAGACTCGAGGAAGACGTGCCTCGCGTCTGCTTTTATTGCGGCGAGTCCACTGATGAGACCACCGACGTGGTAAAGTGGCGCGCAGTGCAAATAAACGTCCTCGCTATCGTATTGAGGGCCGTTTTCATCGTACAATTTCGAGTCGATCGCGGCGGCAAGGTTGGAATGCGAAAGGATCGCTGCTTTCGGGGCGAATCCGCTCGTACCGCTGGTGAACACGAGGCAACAATTGTTTCGAATATCCCGGTATTCTGCTCGCACCATACGTTTGATGATTTCCTTATTCCCACCTTCTTCTATTTCTTCTTGTTCTTCTTCCGTGTAATGCTCAACCACGTTGACATCTTCCAGCGTAAACGATCCGCGCACCTCCTCCTCGTCTTCATCATCCCTCCCACCGCTTTCATCCTTTTCCTCATCCTTTTCACCACTCGTCGTACCTTTCACGAGCTCTAAAACCTTCCCAAACAACTCCCCAATCACATCCGTCGCGTTTTCAGTTTCTTTCCTCTTCCTCTCGTCCTCTTTTTGAAACCAACTCTTCTTCATCGCGATGTCGTGCCGTTCGCGAAACCCGCGGTCGCACGAGTAAAACGGTCTCGCTTTCAACACCGTTAAACGCTCACTCACATCCATACTGCCGTCAAACTCGCTCCAAATGTTCAGATGAAACTCATCCGCGATGAGCATCTCGCATTCGCAGTGTTCCATAGCCGCTCGCGCCTCTTCCGAGGACCATCGACTGTTCAATAAAACCGTAAAGTCTACCGAGGGGATTTCAGATACAGCGAGGAAGTGCGCCAGAAACGATTGGTTGCATCGCATCGCTAACGCCACGTTCGCTCTTTTCTTCTTTGAATTCTTCTTTTCTCCTCCTCCTTTACCTTCGTCGATGCTCTCTTCGAGTGTAGTCCTCGAAGAAGTCGAAGAGAAAACGTTAAAGTTTCCCAACAAAAAGTCTCGAATCTGCGCCACGTACGCTCGGAAATCGATTTTATCTTTCGCGTCTGCGTTTAAATAGTACACCTTTCCATTCTCTTCTTCTTTATCTTCTTCATAATCCAAGCCTAAGATCGTGGACGCGATGTGCGCGCGTTTTTTTATCATCTTTATCTTCTTCTTCTTCTTTCTATCGTCGTCGACTGCGACCCGACTTTCTTTCGCGGCAGTCTTGGTAGGCGTCCGAGCGCTTTCCCATTTTTTCTGAAGAAGCAGATTGCGCTTTTTTTGTCGCGAGACTGCCTTTTTTTCGTAACGCTTTTTGGTTTTTCATTAAAAAAAAAGACATCACATCTCATTTTTTTTTCTTCTGCTCTCCTCAAAAGCGATGACGACGACGATGACGAAGCAACAACAACAAGAACAACAACAACAACAACAACAACAAAAGGGAGGAGGAAAGCGTGCAGAGGAAGAAGTGCATGAATGGAAGAGGATTGGAGACGGGCAGTTTCGAGTACGTTTTGTTTTTTTTTAAATGTAATGCCCCACGTAATCTATTTTTTGCACAGACGTCTAATCACTCGGAAGCGTTCGACTCGTACACGAAAGCGAAAGCGTATTTGGAACAGCTCTTGTTTACGACGAGCCGCTCGACTTCGACTTCGTCGTACCCGATCGATCCGATCGAAGCGTCGAGAGTTTTATTAAATCGATCGATTTGCGCGTACTCTTTAGAGCATTTTGAAGAGTCTTTCAACGACGCAGATATGGCTAAAAGTATATTAAAAGGCACGTTGCAGAAAGAAGAGCAGAACGGGGCGGAAAGATCTATACTCGACGAATTACGGTTTCGATTGCGCAAGGCGTATTTTCGGTGCGCGAAAGCGTCCGAGAAGAGAAAGGACTTCGATGGCGCGTGCGAGTTGTATTTAAACGCGTTAGAAGTCGCGTCCCCGAAGAAAGAGAACAGCAATAAAAACACGAATCACCTCTCCGAGGCTCTCGCAGCACTCGTCGCTCGAGATCAAGTTTCCATCAAGTTCATTTGCGACGATTACGCCCGGCGCATCTTTGACGCCGAAACGCCAAATCCGTTGACATTTTCGCGAGATGGGAAGGGATTAACGTTGATTCGTCCGGAAAGCGCGAGGATGTCGAAGAAACGTGTCAGCTCGTTACTGCTTGAATACTCGGTGGGTGAAGAGAAACGCGTGCGAGACGAGTGGTTAAAGTTTACATCTTTACGCAACGGGGTCGAATCCTCCGTATTCCAACTAAACTCATCAACTTCTGCGAAGTTTACGAAGAGCCAACGAAAATCAATCGCGCGTGGATTTTTGTCCGGCATTCGCGCTAGAGCGTATTTACGCGCCGATAATGTCATACAAGCCGCAAAAGACGTCAAAGCAGCCACGTACATGTGCAAAGACGTCATCGCGTTCGGCGGCGCTTTTCATTACGAACGCGCTTTGTGTTGCGACCGTTTACTCGTCGAAGAAAACATCACGCGAACGGAAATCGCGCAAGGCGGCGAAGAAGGTATAGGACACGAAAACGATAACTTGGTCGTCGAGAGTCAAGTTGCGTGCGCACTTTTTGCCAAACGCGCGTTGGAAACCGAAGAAGCGTTGTCGTTGAAAGAGAAAGAAGAAGAAGAAGATAACGAGAAGACGCCTTCCTCCTCTATGTCTTTCTCGACGACGCGCGCTCGCGCCATCCAAATCTACCAATCGTACTCGGACAAAATGCAAGCTCGATTAACCGATCCAGTCAAAGCTGCGTTACGAAAGGGCTCTGTCTTCGCTTTAACCTTTTTGGACAAAGATAAGTGGGAAAACGAAGTCCCGGAATACATGCGCCCGAAACCGAAATATTTCTACTATTACGAGTGGATGAAAGACCGCATCAAAGAGTATTACCCGGAACTACCTCAATGCGTATTGGATAAACTGTTATCCTTGGACGGCGCCGAACTCGATTTATTGTTACAACACCCGCAAGCAATCCGAGGCCAAACCGAAGAATTTCTGCAAGTTCTCGATGAAAAAGGCGAAAAGTTTCTCGAGACGTACAAAACGCCCCAACTCTCCTGGGAAGAAGTCCAAGCGTTGCGCGTATCCGAAGCGAAGAAGAAAAAGTTACTCGAGAACCAACAAAACGACGACTCTGATTACTCCGAAGAGGAAGATACCGACCACGCCATGATAGGTGCCTCCGGCGACGACGGTTTAACTAAGGCCGAAAAACTCGGTAAACCCATCCTCCCTCTCTTACCTCCCGATCAAAGAAGAGAGAAGGCGAAGCTCGACGCGTTGAAAAGAGATATGGCGAAGGACAGTCAGAAACTTCTCCAACAAAATACTACTCGAAAAGGAGGAAGAGTAGAGGATATATCAGATTTTCAAAACGAAAACGAGGAGCCTACGACTAAAACTGCTGGAGGAGTGTTGTTAGACGCCATGGACTGAAACGTTTTGTTGATGACTCTTTTTGATGTTTAACGCATGGTAGTATTTTTTAATTTTTCCTCTGACTTCTTCTCTCTCTCTGATGTAAAAATTCCTCATTTTTTCTTTTACAACAACGCGTGTTTGTCTTGCGCGTGGAATGTACATTCTTTAACGGAGTAGACAAAGAAGAAGAGAGCTTCGTTATAGTTGTTGTTGTTGTTGTCGTTCGTTTTTTGATTTTATTATTATAAACGCAGCAGAGAAGAAGAAGAAGAGCGTTAAAAGAGTTTCGCTCCGATGGGGAAACATTCCGCCGCCGCCGAAGACAAAGAAGAAGACAAAGGAGGAGGAAGAAGAAGAGGAGCATCAGAATATGGAAACAATAATACTAATACTTTAGAGTGTTTATACTCCGGCGATCGAACGAAACCAATCAAAACGATGAAGGATAAGTTCGAGTTATTACCCGCGTTTCTCAAAGTCAGAGGGTTAGGTGCGAGACAAATTTTCGTCTTATTCGTTTCTCTTCCTCTTGGGTGGTTTCGCTCTCGATGCGAGGAACAAAAAATACTGACAACATGTAACACAAATCTCTTTACTACTACTCTTTGGAACAACAACTAAATTAGTTCGTCAACACATCGAATCGTTCGATTACTTAATCGACGAGGAGATCAAGAAGATTGTCTCCGCCAAGGCGAACAACAAAGTCACGTGCGACTCGGACCCGAACTTTTACTTGAGGTATAAAAACGTCTCCGTCGGGTCGCCGCAAACGGTGGACGAGAGGATGGTGAAACAAGATATCACGCCGCAACAGTGCAGGTTGAGAGATATGACGTACGCGGCACCGGTGATGGTGGACGTGGAGTATACGAAAGGGAAGGATATTATTACGACGCACGACGTGTGCATTGGAAAGATTCCGCTGATGTTGAGGAGTTCTCGGTGTTGTTTGAGGAATAAAGGCGAAGACGAATTGGCGAGATTAGGCGAGTGTCCCTTAGATCCTGGAGGGTATTTTGTCGTGAAAGGAGTCGAGAAGGTGATTTTGATTCAAGAGCAGTTGAGTAAGAACAGAGTGATTATCGAACGAGACGCGAAAGGGTTAATTTGCGCCAGCGTAACTTCAAGCACGCACGAGCGCAAATCAAAGACGAATGTCGTGCAGAAAGGAGGCAAATTGTATTTAAAACACAACACGTTCCAAGAGGATATTCCTATAGTCATCGCATTAAAAGCAATGGGTTTAGAAAGCGACCAGGAGTTGATGCAAAAAGCCGCCGGCGGGAGCGATCCGTTGTGTATGAGTTTGTTAGCGCCGAGTTTACAAGAGTGTACCGCGTTGGACGTGTTTACGCAAAGCGAGGCATTGGAATATTGCGGGCAAAGGATTCGCTCCAGTCAGTGGCGTTTGGCTGCGATTGCTGGAAAGGACGGGAAAGCCGCCGCGGCGGCAGTCGAAGCGAGCGAAGGCCCGACGCCAGGGCAACCGACAACCATGGGAGTGAATAACAACGCCAATAGCAGAGCGAACGCGAATAATAAAAACAACAGCAACAACGACGGGAGCGCACCAATAGGGAAAGAAAATAATGTCAACGCGAATCATATCAATATAAACAGACGAACGCGTTCGGACGAAGCTAGAGATATTTTCGCCGGCGTTGTGTTAGCGCACGTCCCGGTGGAAGATTACGATTTTCGAGGGAAATCGGCGTACGTGTGCGTGATGATTCGACGTATTTTGTTGGCGAATTTAAATCCCGAGGAAGTGGACGATAAAGATTATTACGGAAATAAAAGGCTCGAATTAGCCGGGCAATTGTTAGCGCTGCTGTTTGAAGATTGTTTTAAACGTTTAAACGCGGATTTAAAGCGCCAAGCGGATGCGGTTTTATCAAAAGCCAATCGCGCGCAGCAGTTTGACGTCGTTAAGTGCATACGTCAAGATACTATTAGCAACGGATTAGAGCACGCGATATCGACTGGAAATTGGACCGTCAAAAGATTTCGAATGGAACGTAAAGGCGTGACTCAGGTTCTCTCTCGTTTGTCCTTCATATCCGCGATTGGGATGATGACTCGAATCACCTCGCAGTTTGAAAAAACTCGTAAAGTGAGTGGTCCTCGAGCGTTACAACCGTCGCAGTGGGGGATGTTGTGTCCTTCGGATACTCCGGAAGGCGAAAGTTGCGGGTTGGTGAAAAATTTAGCGCTCATGACGCACGTCACCACGGATTCCGACGAAGAGCCTCTGATAAAACTCGCGCGCGCGCTCGGTTGCGAACTCCTCGAACACTTAGCCGGCGAAGAGTTGCACCAGAAGGACAGCGCGCTGGTGTTGTTGAACGGTTCCATACTCGGTTCCGTGTCGCAACCGAAGCAGTTCGCGCTTAAATTTAGAAAACTGCGTCGGTCGGGTCGCATTAGCGAGTTTGTATCTGTCCACCGGTCGGAAGGTTTCGTTCACATAGCTTCGGACGGCGGAAGAGTCTGTCGACCTTTAATCGTCGTCGACAAAACCACCGGTCGATTGAAAATGAAACAAAAACATCTCGACGCGTTGAAAAACAAAGAGTGGGTATTTGACGATTTCTTGAAAAGAGGGTACGTGGAATACTTAGACGTGAACGAGGAAAACGACGCGTACATCGCATTGCACGAGAAGGATTTAACCGCCGGTGCGCACACGCACTGCGAAATCGAACCGTTTACGCTTTTAGGCGTCTGCGCCGGGATCATTCCGTTTCCACACCACAATCAAAGTCCAAGAAACACGTACCAGTGCGCAATGGGTAAACAAGCCATGGGCAATTTAGCGTTTAATCAACTGAACAGAATGGATACGTTGATGTACACGTTGTGTTCGGCGCAAAAGCCGCTGGTAACAACGAAAACGATCGAGTTGATTCAATACGATCGTTTAGGCGCGGGGCAAAACGCCGTCATCGCGGTGTTATCAAACACTGGCTACGACATTGAAGATGCGGTAGTGATAAACCGTGCATCCTTAGACCGAGGCTTTGGTCGATGTCAAGTCTCTAGGAAATACTCGGCAACGATGAAAAAATACGCCAATCGAACGCAAGATAAAGTGTTGAAACCGTCGATAACTCAGATGAAAAAGATGAAAAACTACCGAGTGTTGGACGACGACGGGTACGCGCAAGTTGGGGTGAGGATTCGAAACAAAGACATTTACATCAACAAGCACATGCCGATAAACACTCGAGACCCGATGACGAATCCCGATCAACTCCCCGATCGCGAGTTTCGTCCAGCTCCGCAAGTCTACCGAGGACCGGAAGTGGACGAGTGCGTCGTGGACAAGGTCATGCTCACGGTGACTGACGAGAACCAGTTCGTGGTGAAAACGTTGGTGCGTCACACGAGACGGCCAGAGGTTGGCGATAAATTCTCCTCTCGCCACGGTCAAAAAGGCGTCGTCGGTGCCATTTTACCGCAGGAAGATTTTCCGTGCACCGAACGCGGCATATGCCCAGACTTGGTGATGAACCCGCACGGTTTCCCGTCGCGGATGACTGTTGGTAAACTCATCGAGTTACTCGCCGGAAAGGCTGCCTCAGAAGAAGGCACTTTCCGCGACGCCTCTGCGTTTGCCAGCAACGACATATCCTCCGCCACCGCCGCCGGGACGACGAACAAGAACGAGTCCGTCGACGAAATCGGCGAAGCTTTACTCAAAGCCGGCTACGCTTCGGACGGTAAGGAAACCTTAATCTGTGGTCTCACCGGCGAATACCTCCAAGCGAGAATTTTCACCGGTCCAGTCTATTACCAAAAGCTCAAACACATGGTCCTGGACAAAATGCACGCGCGCGCTCGAGGTCCACGCGTCGTCCTCACGAGACAACCCACGGAAGGTCGCGCCCGCCAAGGCGGTTTACGCCTCGGCGAAATGGAACGCGACTGCTTAATCGGCTACGGCGCTTCCGCGTTAGTTCTCGAACGTCTCATGATTTCCGCCGACGTCTTCGACGCGCAAGTCTGCGTCACGTGCGGTTTACTCGCGTACCGAGACAAAGCGAGCGGGAGGGACTGTTGTCACAGCTGCGGCATAAAAGCCGAAGTCGCCACGTTGAAAGTCCCGTACGCGTGTAAGTTGTTGTTTCAGGAATTGCAAAGCATGAACATCTGTCCGAGAATTGCACTCGACGAAGCTTAATACTTATAATACTTATAAGAATACTACTACTGCTACTACTACTCATGCGTATACTGTATCTGTGTGTTCCTTGCGGCGCGTAGAGTGTCTCTTTGTGTCCTCTTTCTTGTCCCGCTCTTTACCGCAAAGTTGAACTCTTTTGAAATCTTCTTTGGGCAGCCTTTGAAAAATCT
>Ga0206131_10007414_pt1 | contig 10998 bp, 4 predicted proteins | sample Helgoland_Spring_FD_148636 | JGI IMG/M metagenome (GOLD analysis project Ga0206131, IMG submission 148636) | Pelagic subsurface seawater microbial communities from Kabeltonne, Helgoland, North Sea - Helgoland_Spring_Bloom_20160517_1 | ecosystem: Environmental > Aquatic > Marine > Epipelagic ... | reverse complement strand
CCTTCGTTGACTGATGATGATGATGATGATGACTTTTTATTCGCACTCGTATTCGTGACGCGTGTTCCTGGGATTTTATGCTTCACGAATTGGTCGAAGAAATCGTCCGGCATCGCGTCTTCGCCGTATTTGCCCGGGTCGTCGTCGTCGTCGTCCGACGCGTCGTCCGGACGATCGTCGTCGAAGACGATCAGTTGCTCGTCGGTGTCGCCTTGGAAAACGTCGGCCTGCATCTCAATTTTTATGAGGAATAAAAAGCAAAATGTAGGGGATTTAGGGCAAACACAAGAAGGGGTGTTCAGAAACTGTATTTATTACAACAAAGTAAACATGGCAACATCGTCGTATCATTTCTCGTTATATACACAACACGCGAATTCATGAATTCGCGCGTTTTCAGTTCTTCGTCTTTTATATACATATACATTCTTTATCTTACTTTTTCTGCGTCCGTCGATAGCGCGAACCAAAATCCAACCATCATCGCGAACGAAGCGAGTGTGTATTCATAAATCTACTTTTCGTTGATCAACTTCAAACCCAAAGCGATCAAGGCGATTTGCAGAACAATCTGCGGGTACCACGCGACTTTTGCGACCGGGGAGAAGAAAGTGACGTTGATAAACATGCAAAGATGTCCAGTTAACATCGCCGTGACTTGCTTCAAGTACGCCTTCGTAATCTCCGCGCCGAATAAGAATGGGCCACCGAGGAAAGAGAGGAAGAGGACCGCAGTCATTCTCGACCACCAATTCGCGATCACACTCCCGCCGTCGACGTTCCAATACGACATGGCGATGTGCATGAACTTCGGGAAGGGCGGATCTGGACCGAACCAAAGTTGCGCGGAGCCAGGAAGCAACATCCCTATGGAAAAGAAACCAAACATGGCGAAAATAAAAGTACAAAACTTTTTCTCCAAATCGGCGTTTCCGCCGGCTTTTACCGTTGGCACCGGATTCCCTGCGGTTGACCTCATGGCGACAGACCTCGTCGCTTTCGTTTTGTTGTTGTTGACGAACAAAGTCGCTTTGAGCGCAACCTCTTTTTCCATCGGAGAAAAAAGAGAGTGTGCTGACGAGGCAATTTTAATTGCACCTCTTCTGGAAACTTTTCTCGCGTTGAAGTTTTCGACGCGCGATCGCGATCCGAGAACGGCGGATGATGAAGACGTTAACGCAAACATTATTGTTTTGTTTTTGTTGAAGTTTTTTGATTGGTTGTGTGTGTGTGTGTGTGTGTGTGTTTCTGGTAGACAGAATTGACGATCAACTCAATAATTATTCCAATTGGACCTTTCAAAAATATCTTCTCTCGCCTTTTTTGTCGACCAATCAAATGCGACGAGAAAATACCTAATTTTGCCGCTGCTGCTGCCGCTGCTGTGCGTATTCGATTCTATTATTACAAAGTTCTTTAAATCATCCTTAAATATCTATGACGATGAAGTCCTCGTCGGTGTCGTCGTCGTCGCTATCCACGTATTCGTAACTCTTCCTAATGCTTTCGCCGAAACCGTCGTCGACGACGTTGAAAAAATCCTCACCTCCACCTAAAGCGTGTTTGCTTTCTCCTCCTCCCGCTTGCGTGTTGGAGTTTTTAGTAGGCTCGTAGGTTGAATCGCCGCCTAGGGCGGAGTACATGTCGTCGACGATGTGCGAGGTGTAATTTTGGCTGACACCGTAGGTTTGCGCGTCCAAGCAGTCTTGAAGCATTCGATTCCGGTCGGTCTCGAATTTACCTCCGGATTTTGAAAAGAGAAAGACTAGATTTTTGGTCGCGTTTGGAATCCACGTGTCGTGAATTTCTACGTCACCTCGCATGTTCTGCAAAGCGCCGCTGGATGCGCCAAACATGCTGTTGTCGCCGTTTTGCCACTCTACTTGTTTTGGCTGACCGTTGGAGTCGCGCTCGCAAATTACATATTTGTACTCGTGGGTTACGTCCAAGCCTAAAGGGACTTCCTTCGTCCACGTCATTTTGTTTGCGCACGTCATTTCTTCGCTCGCGTTGACTTTCCAGTCGCACCAGGAACCAGTGAGAGCCAAGAACTGATGTGGAGGTAAATCAAACTTGACGACGAATTTTGCGTCCACCGAAAATGGAAGTTGCATGGATGTATCTTCGAGCTGGATGCGTTGTTGCTCCGTGGCCATCGTCGCCATTTGAATCTCGGCTCGAAGCTTTTCGTTTTGTAAAACCACCATTTGCGCTTCGCTTTCCATTTCTTTTTGACGGAGAATGTTCGTCGACGATGCGACTGTGTCTTTCAAGGCGTCGACTTCGTTTTGAAGGTTAGCGAGTTGGACCTCGGAAGACTTCTCTCGCGTCTCCGCGTCTCTTAAATTTTCTCTCGCCTCTGAAACTTGCCGTTCTAATGCGCGCTCGGCGTTTTCAAACTCCTCAATTTTCACGCGCAACACTCTCGCCTCTTCTTGGAGGAGATTTTCCTTCTCTTGACTTTGCGCCTCAAAATTTTCAATCCTCGCGCGGAGATCCATCAATTCAGACTCCGTGGCTTTGACTTTCTCGTTTGCCGCTTCCACGTTTGTTTCGGCAACTCTTTGTTCTTCGTGCGCCGCAGATAATTCAGCCTCAAACGCAGACCTCGCATTTTCTAAATCTGCTTTCGATTTTTCGCTCAACTCTTCCATTTCAAACAAACGCTGCTCCAAATTTTGCACTGTAGAATTTCTACCGCTGATTTGGGATTCCTTCTCCTCGACCTTCAAGCGCAAGTCGCTGAGTTCTAATTCAGACGCGCGAACTTTCGCCTCTGCCGCAGCGACGTTGGATCCTGCATTCTCCAATTCTAATTGAGCGGAGTCGAGTTCCTTGCGTAATTCACCGGACGATAATTCGTACGCGGTTAGTTTTGCTTGCGTCTCGTCGAGTTGAAGCTCTAAACTGCCAATTGCCAAGAGCTCGGCCTCGTAGGACTTGATTTGCTCGTTCAATTCCTCTACGTTAGATTCAGCGCTTTTCTGCGCTTCGTACGCTGCGTTCAATTCAGCCTCGAAGTTCGTTCGAGCCGATTCCAACTCCGCGCGAGACTCTTCCAGTTCCAAGCGAAGTGACTCCGCGCTGCCAGAAAGCGAGGATTCAAGCTCTTCATTCTTTAACTGCAGTGCGTCGAGCTCTGCTTCCGACTCGCGGAGCTTGTCTTCTGCTGCTGCGACTTTGGACTCGGAGTTCTCCAATTCAAAGCGAGCTGAATCCAACTGCTTTTGCAATTCCCCCTTCTCTATGCTGGAAGTGGTTTCATACTCAGTCAATTGGACTCGGGCGTCGTCGATTTCAGATTCGAACGATTTGATTTGCTCGTTCAATTCCTCTACGTTAGATTCAGCGCTTTTCTGCGCTTCGTACGCTGCGTTCAATTCAGCCTCGAAGTTCGTTCGAGCGGATTCCAACTCCGCGCGAGACTCTTCGAGATCCGCTCTCAACTGCTCTTGCTCGAGAACCGAGGACGCTTTCATCTCATCCAGTTGCTCTCGAAGTTCTATCATCTCCGTGTTACGATCGTTCGATAGCGACGAAACCTCATTTTCAAAGTTTAATATTTTCTCAGTCGCGGCGTATAAATTTGACTCGGCAATTCTCCTTGCCTCAACCGCAACACTTAATTCACTCTCAAACTTCTCATGAGTAGAATCCAACTCAGCTCTAACTTCTTCTAGCTGCCGTTTCGCGTTTTCTGCTTCACCCGTAATCGCTGCTGCAGCAATGGATGATCCCATTTCTTCCTCCATCTTTGAACGAACTTCTTCGAGTTCGTTTTCAAGTGTAACGACTCGCGCATTGGCAGACTCTACTCTTTTACTCTCTTCGTAACTTTGATCCCTCATAACTTTCAACTTTGCTTCTAACGCGTACACTTTTGAGTCGTATTGTTTTCCCAATGCTTGAATTTCTTGTTTATGTTCGCTGAAAGTGACCTCGAGAACCGCATTGAAATTTTCCTTTGCATCGGACATAATCTTTTCCGCTTGCTCTTGCGCCTTTGCAGCAAGCTCTAATTCTTCATTTAGTGCAATAAACTTATCGTGCTCTTCGCGGAACTTATCGAGAACGAGCTCCATAGCTATCTTATCAGCCTCGATAACACTTTTAGCTTCTTGGACGTTTTCAAAATTCTCCTCGGCTAACTTTTTACTCTCCTCGGCACCTTCCAGTTGCTTTTGCAAATCTTCAATCTTTGCGTTCAGCTCACGTTCAAGTTTATTGGAACGCTCCAACTGCTCTGCGCGTTCACGATAAACGTCCGCTGTCGCTTCGTCTCTTTCTCGCCACGCATCTTCGAGCTCAGCTTTGGACTCCATTTGGAACATTTCGAGGTTCTTGACTTCATCCGATGCTTCTTGCAGCTCTGTTTCCTTAGATGCAATTTTATCTCGTAGAGCAGTTAGTTCTTCCTCGAGATCGCCTTGGTTGGCCAATGCCGATTCGAGCTCGGCGATTTTCTCCCGCGCTGACATTCGAGTAGCTTTTGCTTCTATTTCTTCCAATTCTAATTGCTTCATCCGCTCTGACGCTTCTTTGAGTTTGCTTTCCGTGAAAGAGACCTTTTCTCGCAAAACGTCAAGATTTTTCTCAACGTCACCGTACTCAGCCAATTGTTTCTCGAGATCTTCAATTTTCTCTCGCCACGCTTTCTCGTTCGACTCTGCTTCTTCTTTTGAGGCCAGCGCTGCTTTCAATTCCGAGTCGAAAGATTGCCTGGACAATTCGAGAGCATCTTCCGCTTCCTTAATTTGGAGCTCTAAGTCGCGCCCAAAGGCCGCAAACTCAGTATTTTGTCGATTCAAACGCTCATCGAACTCAGTTTTTAGCACGTCTCTCTCTTTCTCGACATTTTCAAGAGCTTGTTCTAGGTCACTTATTCTTCCATCAACATATTCCGAACGTTGTGTTTCACTTCTCGATACCGCAATATTCGCAAATTCAAGCTTCTGCTTCAAACCTGCAATTTCTTCGGTCAGAGATTTATTCGTCTCTTCAAACTGTCGAACTTCATCCTTGATTTGTTTCGAATCCGCTTCGCGCAGCTCAATTTCTCGTTCTAAATCAGCCTCTGCTTTTCTCTGGAACGTATCAAACTCAACCTCGAGATTTTTTCTCGAGGATTTAACGTTTTCGATTTCAATAAGCAACGTTTCTCTCTCCTCGCGGAACTTTTCAGCTTCTGATTCGAGCGAACGCTTTGATTCAAGTTGTTCCGTCAAGTTTCTGATTTCTAATTCCATAGCGCGTTGCTCGACGCCAAGTTCTTCCTTTTCTTTCGATACTCTCTCCTTCAGCTCTTCGAATTGCAGTTCCAAGGAATCTTTCAAAGCCGACACTGAAGTGAGTTCATCCTCAATCATCTTTTTCTCGTTATTGGCGATTTCAGAAGCTTCCGAAAGCTTTGATGCATACTCCGAGTTTTTCTCCTCCAAACTTCGAGTTTCATCCAACATCTTGCCTTCTATTGACTTCACTTTTCCAACTAACTCCTCTACTCTCTTTTTGAATTCTAACTTTTGCTCCGAAAAGCCTTCGCTCGCCTTTATGAAGCGACTTTCCGCTTCCATTAGTTTCGACTCAGTCTCCGCTTGCGCCGAAAGCGCCTCCTTGAGCTTTTCTTCTTGGGTCGAACCCGTAAGTTCTGCAGACTTTTGAAGACGTTCCAACGCCTCGGTTGCATCTGCGGCGCGAGTCGTGGCCATTTCAGCTTCGTTTTCGAGTTTTACAACGCGTTGATTGAAAGCAATAATTTCGAGTTTCATTTTCTGTCCTTCCGTCGATAACGTGTCGATTTCCTCGCGAGATTTGGATTCAATCGTTTTCAACGCACTTACGGCATCTTCTTTCATGGTAATCGCTTCTTCAATTTCGGACGCGTTCGCAGTCAACTCGTTTTTAAGCTTTTCAATCTCTGACTGCAAATACTCTTCGCTTTTCATCTTCTCGCTTAAACGCCTTTCGAGATCAGAAATTTCAGTCTCCGCGCGTAGGGTATTTTCTTCTTTCAAATCATTCAAAGAAGCTCTTTCGTCTTGTAATTCCTTTTCCATTTGCGTGATGACGAACTTCATAGAATTCAATTCAGACTCTCGAGATGCTTGCGCTTGTCGCAAAGACTCGCGCGCGAGCTCTAAATCTTTTTGCAACTTTGCATTTTTCTCTACGGACTCTTCAACCGCGCGCTTCATTTCCGCCTCTACCGCCGCCACACTCTTCGCAGCAGCTTGTTCGTTATTCTTCAATGAGTCCGCCATTTCTGCTTCTTTTTGTTTAATTTCATTCGCGAGTTTCTTTTGTTCACTTCGTGCGTGTTCTAATTGAGCTTTCACTTCGTTTGCTTCATCTTTTCTTCGTTTCGCTTCGTCCGCGAGTTTCTCCTTCTCCTCTTTCGCTTCCTCGAGCTGAGACTTAACGTTCCTCGCTTCAGAATCGGAAGCAGTCAGCTTCGCTTTCACGCCGTTTAACTCTTTCCTCAACTCCGTAAACTCTTGCTGAGACACTATGTTTTGTGAAGAAGGAGACGAGGACATTGAAGACGATGGTTGTGCATTGGTGGCGGTAGCGTTTGTATTCAAAGAGCCGAGCGGTTGCGTCATCGCTGCGAATACTTCCGGAGTTTTCAATCGCCAAGGTTCTGATGATGATGATGATGATGATGATGATGACGCTTCGCCTCTTATCGACGACGACTGTTCGCGCGCATCAGAAGAAGACGCAAGCATCGCTTTCACTTTTCCGAACGTATCTAAAACGGGGTTGAAGAATCCGAGACGGGTCGAGATGGCGAGCACCGGTACAGAAGCCACAAACATAGCCGCGCCAGCGTTAAAAACCGGAGCGGCCCTTTTCGTCGCTTGGAGTTGAACTTGCTTTTTCATCTTCTTTTGTTGTTGCCGTTGTTCTTTCTCAGCTTTCTTCAGTAACTTCTCTTCTTTCTCTCGTCGTCGTCGTTCGTTCCTCTCCTCTTCCATCCTCGCCGCTCGCTTCTCTTTTTCTTTGTTCAGTCGTCGCTCTTGATTCTTATCAGTGTTATTATTGTCTCGTTGCTGTGTATTTCCTTGCGAATCTACTACCGCGGCAACTTTCTCGCGAACTCCTTCATCTTTCACCTCCTTTTGTTCTCGTTCTCGTTGTCGTTCGACGTGCACGACCACCCGATCTCCGGGAAACACAAAATCCAAATCCACGCCTGGATTGAGCGCTTTCAGCGCCTCGACGTCTACTCCGACATACTCCGAGAGCATCTCCACCGTCTCCCCAGGTTTAAACGTATAAAACGTCCGCACTTGTTTATCTTTATTCTGCCCTTGCGTCTCGTTCTCTTTATCGATAAAATTTTTAGAAGAAGAAGAAGCTGCTGCTGCTTCAACCCGCATCATCGCCTTCCTTTTTTGACGACCACCCCAAAATTTTGTTGTCGTAAAACCCTCTCCGTTGTTATTCCTTTGAGAGGAGGAAGGAAAGAGCGGTGGTCGTAAACCGACCGCCTGGTGATGCGTCGCCAGTGCGCCACTGTTCGAGAGAATAAGAGATTTAAATTTATGGTTAGTTTGATTTTTAAAAATTTGGAGGGAAACGCATATAAAATATCTAAAAAGCATCGCGCAAAAAGAAACAAAAGAGATCTCATCAAAACACAAGAGTAAACGACGCACCGCGTCGTCATCATCATCTCTCTCTTCTCTTCCGCCGCTGCTTTTCCGTCGCTTCTTCTTTTGTGAATGAAAAAAGTCCAAACCACCCTTTTTGTTGTTGTTTGGCGATGATTGGGAGGAAAAAAGGAGGAGGGTCTTTTGTTTTTTTGTGGAGAAAGAGAAGCCAAAAATCAAAAAAAAAAATCAAAAATTTCTCTCCTTTTTTGGGCTTCACTTTCTCTTTTGTCACGCGGGCAACAAACACAGAAGAAAAAAAAGCAATTTCTTCTCTCCCAAACTGCGTTTCCCCCGGTCCGTCCGTCCGTCGTCGAGAAGGATTTAGAGGATGTACATCACCGCGGTGATGTTTAAGAAGAAGGAGACGACGACGATTTCGTGATATAACAGAACAGAATAATAAAATGCCGGCACTTCGTCTGTGCGGTCGCAGTTGGCTCGTGGCTTTGGACGATTTAGTCGTCCCATCGTTCCTGCTTTCTTTTTTGCACGTTTTATGGCTGTGCATACTCGCGACTGCGTACGCGAAAATGTCAAAGTCGTTGAAAGAGACGTGCGGTAAAGTCGGGGAGAAGGCGTTGGATTGGGTGTTCGCGTCTCTGTCTTTATTCTTTCTCGCGGCGAGTGTTGAGTTTTTGATTTGTTTCGAGAGCTCGAAAGGGAAGATATTGGAACCGAACAAAAGGAGAAGAGCGATACCGCTACTGATTATACACGCGATTATTTTAGTCGCGATAGTAGGCGCGATGGGGTACGGAGTCAATCTGATGAACGAAGAAGGTGGCAAGGAGTGTTACGAGACGGAAGGAGTGAAGAATTTGGTACTGACGGTCATCGTCGGGAACTTTATCGTAGTCGGTTTGACGGCGTTTGGCGTGTTTGCCATGTTTTCCGCTTTCGCGCACTTAGATCCCGAGGAAAGGTGGCAGAGGATATTTTCCATCGTCGGGTGTTTGATGTGCATGGGGAGAGGTGGGAGTGCCACGTCTTCCAGTGGAATAATTCGGAAAGATTCGGCGGCGGGGGAGGATTTAGAAAGCATCGATGAAAAAAGCAGAGAACGAGGAGGGGTGACCGCGGGAAGAGGAGGTGGTATGGGCGCCATCGCGGATTGTTTTAGCGAAATATTCCAGGGCGCTGATTTAGTGCCGAGCGATATTAGTGCCGGTCTCGCGCTTTTAGCTATACAAGACCGACGGATGCTCAAGGAGGCACCGAAAGGGGTTCTGTTAAAACCGTCGAGCGCCGCGGCTGCGATGGACGCTGCTTCATCATTCACTCCTTTGAATGAAGGAGACGACGTCGAGCGTGGTGAAATTGAAGCGTCGCTTTTGACAACAAACGAGTCGCCTCGAAGCGCCACTTCCTCTTCTGTATTTTCTCAACGAGAAACGACGACGATGTCGTGCGACGTGCCGATTAAATCTTCCGGGGAAATGCTCTCGAAGACGCTCGAAGACATGGCGCATTACGCGAGATGGTCGTTAGCGGCGTACGGCTGGACGTTATACGCTTGGGCGCATCCATCGAAGGGATTTAAGATGGCGTTTTCGTTCAAAGGGATGAGTCGCGTGTGCTGTGGGGCGTATTATAGGAAACAAAAGAGTAGGAAAAATATCGGCAGTGGTCGCGGTAGCAGTAGTAATAGTAGTCGTAGTAATAATAATAGCGGAGACGTCGTCGTAGAAGTGAGGGAAGATGTGGAAGAAGACGAGGAAGCCGAGAAGGAGCGTTTGTATAACTCTCGGCAAGACGTGACGCTCGATCGCGCGGCGCTGAAAGCGTGCGCTGGAATCTCTTCGCGAGATATCTTCTACATCTCCACGAAGGAAGGCGTAGGTAAAGCGCCGTACTTCATCGCACGGGACGTGAAGAAACGCTCGGTCGTTTTATCCATTCGCGGAACGCTTTCCATCGCCGATTGCGTCACGGATGCCATGTATAAACCGACGGAGTTGGATATAAACTTGCTTGGTAAAGATATCGCGAGTAAAAAATTCACCGGATCGCAGTTGCACTGTCACAAAGGCATCGCCGAGGTCTCGGAATTTATTTTTAACGATTTGAACAGACATCGCATTTTGGACCAGGTCATTCTCGGTGAAGAAGGCACGGCAGAAGGCGATTCGATTCCTGCAGATGTTCTCTCGGAATGTCGCGGTTGGCGATTGGTGCTCACCGGACACTCGCTCGGCGGCGCGACGGCGTCAATCGTGGCGCTCTTTCTGCGCGAGAAGTTCCCGACTGTGAAAGTCGTCGCCATCGAACCTCCGGGGGGGTTACTCGGCGCAGAACTCGCGAAAGAAACGGAAAAATTTTGCACTTCTTCCATCCACGGACTCGATGCCATCACGCGTTTATCCGGTCCAACCTTGTTAAAGCTTCGATCGGAAGTCATCAACGCGTTGGTCAGGTGTAAACTGAGTAAGTTTCAACTCCTTCGAAAACTGACGACTTCGCGAACTGCTCTGGTCGAATCGGACGTATTCAACGATGACGATACCGACGGCGCCTTACCTTCCGAAGCGACGAGCTTGCGTCAAAGTTTTAACGCTTTTTCCGAACAGCAAATCTCGTCCGATCCAAATATGGCGGCGCCTTTATACCCGCCCGGCGAGTTATTGTACCTCCGAAAAGTCAAATACTCTCCAAACGACGTGTCGTCCTCGTCTTCAAAGTCGGGCAACCGACGAAGGGTGAGTAAAACTATCCGACATTTCAACTACGAGATTTGGAAAATCGAAGCGAAAGATCTCATGGACCGCGGTTTTTTAGTCGGACCGTCTTTTTTCATCGATCATTTCCCGGACACCGCGGCGGCTGTTCTCAGCGGTTTAGCCGCGTCGTTTTATACAACCGACGCGGAAGCGGAAGAAGAACAAGAACAAGGAGAACACGAGCTCCCTGCGGATGATCAGACGGATCAAAAGAGAAGAAGAAAAGCTGAACTCGTGTTAAACAGAATGCGTTTGCCTAAAGACAAAGCGCACATCGCGAGCGATTTAGACCATCTCGTCGACGACGACGTTTAATATTATTATATTTACGAATACTCGTCTCTCGTACTCGTTTTGAAGGAGGAGAATTGTACCAGAGAGGACATTTTTTCTTCTTTGGACACTTTTTTTTCCTTCTTTTTCGTCGACGTGTCACCTTTTGTCTTATTACATTTTCCACGCGATTCTTCTCACATTCTTTCGTCCTTTACTTCACAACACTTCGCGCGCGCTTTGAGGACTAAAAGTGAGCGTATTCTCGTCCTCGTTAAAAGAGTAAAAGAAAGAACCTTCCAAAAGTTTGTGTTTTTGAACAACAACAACAACAACAACAACGACATAAC
>Ga0206131_10007408_pt1 | contig 11006 bp, 10 predicted proteins | sample Helgoland_Spring_FD_148636 | JGI IMG/M metagenome (GOLD analysis project Ga0206131, IMG submission 148636) | Pelagic subsurface seawater microbial communities from Kabeltonne, Helgoland, North Sea - Helgoland_Spring_Bloom_20160517_1 | ecosystem: Environmental > Aquatic > Marine > Epipelagic ... | reverse complement strand
TAATGTTTTACCTACACCAGGAGGTCCAACCAATGAAATTACATTACCACTACTATTAGGATTAGTAATCCATTTACATAGAGTTAATAATAAAGTTTTTTTTGCTTCTTTATGACCATAAGTTAAATTTTTTAATCTATCTTCAATATTTGAAATGTATTTTTTTCTTTTATTTGGGTTTGAATTTAAATCTTCAAATAGAATGTCGTCATTTGGAGACGGCCATGGAAATTTAATTAATGTTTTTACATACATTAACTGTTTATAATATTCATTATTTGAAGATTTCATTTCTTCTACTTTTTCAAATGCATAGCCTTTTACTGTTAATGGCATATTTTTTAATGCTAAAATTTGTTTTTTTAAATCAACATCTTCCGCTGATAATGACTGTATTTTTTTTAGTTCATCTTTCATTGTTGATGATGCTTTTTTTAATTTTATTTGAGATACATAACAAAGATTATTATAAATAATATTATAAATAATTAGTGAATTTATTTTTTTATCTTTTGTAATTTCAAATAATAAACTAGCTATATTTATATTCTCTTCATTGCCTAATAGTAATAATCTAATTGTATTAAACATATCAGATAAGGTATTATTTTTTTTTATAAAATCTTTCATTATTGTCATAAATGACTTTCCGATTAATGAAAGATAATTTTTATAATTTAAATCTATAAATTCTACAAAATTATCTTCATTATATATCATAATCTCATAAATTGACAAATTTTTAAAAAACGCCTTTTTAAATTTTTTTGTTGCATCTGTTTTCTTCATAGATTTTTCTAAAATTTTCTTTTTAAAGTAAATAAATTTATTTGCAATTTGACATGTTTTTAAAATTATATTCATTGAATCAATATTAAATATTCCTTCAATTGTAAAACATTTGTTATTAACATTTATTTCCATACATACAATTTTATTTAGTAACTCGTCACTATTAGTTTCTTTTTTGAAAATATTTATATCCTTAAAGTAACTATACATAATATTATTTGATTCCGAAGATATTTTAATATCATCTGAAGAGTCACTTGACATCATATCTTCTTCTAAGTTATGAATAGAATGGAACTCCTTATCATTATAGTAAAATTTTAACGGAATAAAAAAATTATTAATAAAATTAATATACTCTATTGTCTTACTATCATAGTATAAATTTATTTTATTACTTAGAATTAGGTCTAAAATTAAATTTATATTTTTATTTCCATATTGAGATGTTAACTTTATTATATCTAATTTACATTTATTTAATGTATTAATTAGATTTTCATTAAAATTAAGTAACTCGATTAATTCCATTTTATTAATATAATCACATGATTCTTCCATGGTCAAATTATTTTTTAAAAACTCAATATGATCTTTTATATATTCTGGTATTTCGCTTTTGTCGTCAAGTATTTCTTTGTTATAGGTATTATTAAGATCTTTAACTGATTCATAAATTTTGCCTATAAATAAATTCCTGTCATATAATGAGATTATATTCGAGTCATTTAAAAAGTTTATGTGATATTGAACATTTAATAAATATTTACTATATAATTTATAGTTATTTTGAATATTATATGTTCTGAACTTATTGAAAAATTCTAATGACATTAAATATATATATATATTTTTTGTTAAAGTGTTTATAAAATTTTTATTTAAATTAGTAAAAAAACTATATATATATTTCTATATTTTGCCGTTTTTTATAAAAAAAAATATAAAAAGAATGAGTTTAATTTTACTTTTTATAATATTCATATAAATATATAAATGTCAAGCGATAAAAGAAGATCTAGATCATTCAAAGTAAAAGAAGATAGTGATGAAAAATCATACGGAAGATATACCGGAGATTCTCCATACCAAGCAGCAAATAAAGCTTTATCCGAACTAATTAGAAAAAGAAGTAAGGAAGGCAAAGGTACTTCAGGTAAAATAAATTTTACTTTAGTTGAGTCAACAAAAGGAAGTAAACATCGTGAACATCAATATGTTGGTAAAAGAATGAAATTAAAAACACCAATTGAATACAAGACAAAAGATGGAGTAACTGTTACTAAAAAATATAAAAATGAATTAAGAAAAGTCAAAAAGGCAGATTTGAAATAAATTAAAAATAATAAATTAATAAATATTTATTATTTTTTTTACATTGAATTTAAATATTTGTGTGCAATATAAGCAGCAACTGTGACAATTAATGACAATTTAATATCTTGTCCAGCTCCTCCTTGATATAACAATACAAATACTAAAGCCCATTGGACAATTTCATTTTCAGCAAGTTTCTCAAAAACTTGCGGTGCCTTTGGCATACCACCGAATGCACCAAGTAGTGTTGCAACTACTAAAACGTATTGATTCATTGAATAGTTTCCTAAATCTAACATATATACAATATATTAGATAAAAATAATTTATATTCTATATATTTTAAATTTAACTAATATAAGCTATAAATCCAATCCATCCAAAGAAATATTGTTTTGATTTGTAATGTCATATATTAAATTAAAAAGTTCAAGTTCATTATATTGCTTTGTTATTTGTATATTTATGTTATATTTTGTTATTATTTTTCTAACAATTTCTATTTTTCCATATTTTTGAACCATATCCTTATTATTAAGTAAAATATTAGTTATTGTACTTTTAAAATTATCAAAATATTCATTATATAGATGATTATCTAATCTAATTGATTCTAATTTATAATTAAGATTATTAATATATGAAACTAATATATTTTTTGAAAAGTCACTAATTTTATTATTTTCATCAAGATTCTTAATTATTTCAGATATTTCTTTTTTAAATTCTGCATTATAATCTTCTGTAATATTACTTTTATAATTGTTAGAGTTGTCATTTTTTTCATAAGCTGATATATTATTTGAATTTTCTTTATTATTGTAACTTATAATTAAAGCTGGATATCTTTTGTCGTTAAGTTTAATTAACTTATTAATTTGATTTATAACGATTTGATATTGATCAATATTTATATTTTTATATTCAACGTTTGTATATATTAAAAAATTAACTGGAATTATAACTTCTTTTAGTTTGTTATCTAAATTAGATATGTAACATTCCAAATCTTTACTATCCACTTCAGATAATTTTATATTTTCATTATGAAAACAATTATATTTCAGATTATCTATTTGACTTTTTAAAAATTTATATTTTTTACATAATTTAAATTTAATATTATCTATATCTTCATATTTTTCAGCTTCTTCAATTAATTTATTTATTTTTTCTTTATCATATAAATTGTTATTATTTTTAATAGTAATTGAACTTTTATTATCTGAATTTTTTTCAAATGCAGTTATATTAATAACACCATTATTATCAACTTTTATTTCTATCTTAATCATATTTTTTTTTTTTATATTTTTTAGTTTTTTTAAAGAAAAATACCCTATTTCAATATTATCTTTTACAAAATTTCTTTCTCCTTGAAAAATTTTTATTAAAACTTCTTCTTGGTTTTCATCTTCTGTCGTAAAATATTTATTTTTTGTTATTGGTATTTTAGCTCCTTTATTTATTATTTTTGTCATTGTTCCATTATCTGATTCTATACCAATTGATAAAGGTAAAATATCTACTAATGCAATATTACTAGAAAATACAGTTTCTGGATTATTTATTGTATATCCCATTATTGAAGCACCAATAGATACCACTTGATCAGGGTCAATATTACAAATGACATTTTTTTGAAAAAAACTTTCTAAATTAAACTTAATATGATTTAATCTAGTTGATCCACCAACTAAAATTATATAATCAATATCGTCATTATTTAAATTAGATAAAGTCATTATTTTTTCAAGATAAAATTTAATTTTTTCTATTAATGGTTCAAATAAAATATTTATTTCTTTTTTTGTGATAGTGTATTTTAGGTCAAATTCTAATTTTTCATCTATATAAAATTTACTAATATTTATTTCATTTTCGTCTAAAATGTTACATTTCAAATTTTCACATTTATTTCTTAAAATTGATAAACTTTTGTTAATAATTGAATTATCTAAATTGTAATATTTATTTGCCTCTTTAAATTTAGATAAACAATCTTTTACTAAAATTTTAGTAAAATCTTCACCTCCTAGACAATTATCACCATATGTATTTATAACTTCAAATACACCTTCATCTATATTCAATATAGATAAATCTAAAGTACCACCACCTAAATCAAATATTAAAACATTAACGTCATTATGATAATTCATTCCATAACTCAAAGCTGCTGCTGTTGGTTCGTTAATCAACCTTATACAATTAAGACCAGCTAACTTTGAAGAGATTAAAACTGATTCCCTCTGAATTTGATTAAAATGTGCAGGAATAGTTATAACAACATCGTTAATATTTTGTTTAGTTTGTTTATCAGCCTTAACTTTAATATTTTTAAGAATTAAGCTATTTAGTTCTTCAATAGTATAAAATTTATTTTCAAATTCATTAAAAAAATATATTATATCATTTTCTATCTTAATATTATAATTTAAGTCAGGTATTAACTTCATTGTGTTAGTGTCGGAAGCTTTTAATCCAATAACTCTTTTAAAATTTCTTATACTTTCGGTATCATATTTTGATGAAATATGTTTTCCTTGTTTTGAAAATTTAATTATACTAGGGAAATAAGACAAATTATTGTTATAAATTAAATTATGAGTAGTTCCATTCCAATAACTTGCGACAGAATTGGTAGTTCCTAAATCAATACCTAAGGTTATTTTATTTATCATATTATGTATATTAAATTTAAAATTTTAATATACATAACGAATTAATTCGAATATTCGGCTATAAAAGGAGTATTTATACTATAAACTAAGTTAACACTATCTATTTGTTTATTATCTTCTGATGTTGATAGTTCATCAGAAGTAATAAATAAATCATGACTAAAATCTACAAACTCTATTTTTGAACTTTCATAAGTAAAACTTTTAGTATAATTTATTTTTTTATTTATAACATTATTAATAAGCAAGGACTTGAGAACCTTAGCATCAATTAAATTATTTAAAATATTTATAATTAATTCTATACAATTTAGTTTTGATTCTAATTTTTTGTGATTTATTTTAATAAATTCCTGAATATTTTCTATATTTTTTTTATATTCTTTAACTATCTTTAGTCCATAACTTTTTACTATTAATTCCTTATATTCTTTAATTCTTTTAAGTAAAATTTTATGGTCTTTTGGAGTATTTTCTTTACCTTCAAAAACAGAAAAATTTAACTTATTGCAAGAAGATAAAAAATTATCAAAATGTTTGTTTTTTATACAGTTATTAATTATATTATTTCTATGATGAACTTCTAGATTAGATAAATAGCTTTCTAAATAATTACTCATTACTTATTATAAGTTATAATTTAGATTTAAATATATTTTAATTTATAACGTATTTTTTGACAATTGATATAATAATATATACGGACCAAAAACATCTATAATTTCTTTCTGTATCTTATTTTCTTTAATTCTCATATTAATTTCTTTATCTATTTGATAATCGTTTATATTGTTTAATTCATACTCTTCGATTGTGTCATTAATTAATTCAAGATAATCATTGATTTTTACACAAAGTAAAGACATTTTTTTATTGTTTTCTTTTAATTTTATATTATTTGTTAAAGAACAAATTTTTTCTTTAATATCTACAATTTTTTCATTAATATCCATCTTATTCATATTAATGAAATTATTATAAAAAGGTAAACAATACGAAATTTATATACTATATTTTCTTTGAATTATGAAATTAGATAAAATAATTACTGATATTGGTATAGAAATAATTTCACCAAAATTTTTTTTGGCTATCATTTTAAATTTATTTAAATCATTTGTATCACAATTAGATCTCATTATTTGATTAATATTATCAATACTTAAATTATCTACTTCTATATATGTAGGTATATGAGTATTAAATATTTTACATTTTATATTATCTAAAGAATCTCTTAAAATTTTATCACCAATAGTTTTAAAACCCATCTCATTTTTAATAGAATTTAAACTTCCTTTATCTTCATGAGTAAAAATCCATAATTTACCAGTGTCATTAATAAACTTTGTACACTGTTTAATAAAAGATGAACATTCATCAATGTCGTTAATTCCATCAAAAAAAACAATTACATCATAAGAAGTAAAAGGATCTAATTCATAATCAAATAAATCACTATAACTTAATTTAAATTTAAAGTTCCCAAATAAATTTGTAACACAACTTTGATAATTGTCATAATTAGATTGAATAATATAATAATTTTTTATATTTGGTAACAAATTAATTATTTTTTTATCTAATTTTCCGTTTCCACTATCTACACTAAGAATATTTCTTATACATTTTTTTTGAGATAATGGCATACTTCTTATCCATTTTATTAAAATTTCTTGTTGTGAAGTTAAATATTGTATATCGTTTTTATCCGACATTTATATATATATATATTTAAGCTTTAAATTATTCTAATAAACCTTCTTCTAATAAAGAATCTAATATATTATTAAACTTATTTCTTTCTTTTTTTATTTCTTTTTCTTGATCTTTGTAACTAGATTTAAAATTATCTCTAATATCTTCAAAGTCATCAGGAATATCTATATTACTATTATTAAAAAGTTCTGTATTTTTTAATTTAAATTTAGATACTATTTCATTCATATTTTCTTTTGTTAATTTTTTGACTGATTTAATATTTCTTTCTTTTGAAATTATGTCATAATCTTTTAATATATCTTTTTTATTTTCATTAATAATAATTTCAAAATTATCATTTTTTAAAATATTTTTATCGTCATTAATTATTAATTTATATGGTTCGTTTTTTAATTGATAGCTGTTCTTATCATAACTACTTTTTATTTGATTAAAGCTATTAACAACATCTGGATTATATTTGTTATTAAACATCTATTTATAGATAATATTAATTTAAATAAATATAAACTAAAAACAACTATAAAGAATAGCTATTATATATAATTTATGAGTCTTTATTCTTCTCTTAACATTTTAAATACAGATGTATCTGATGATGAAATTAAAAAATCATATTATAAACTTGCAAAAAAATATCATCCTGATAAAGCTCCTGAAGATAAAAAAAGTGAATATGAAGAAAAATTTAAAGAAATTTGTTTAGCTTATGAAATACTTTCAGATCCGGAGACTAGATTAGAATATGATAATTCCCTAAATAAAAACGATTCTCCTTATAATTTGATTATGAAAATTTTAAATAGAAACAAATATACAAACTTTTTAGATAAAGAATTATTAGATTTATTAATAAATAAGTTCTATGGTAATTCTAATAATTTCAAAGATAGTTTTAAAAATTATATTAATAACTATGAATTTGAAAAAATTTACAACTTACTTTTTCCTAAACCCAACAATAATTTAGATATAACTCATGACATTTATTTGTCTTTGGATGACATTTATGAAGATAAATATAAAAAGCTAAATGTTAAAAGAATTGTAAATTATGTAGAAGAAAACGAAAAAATTACAATTCCTTTGGATCCATATACCGAAGAGTTAATTTTTGAAAATAAAGGAGATACAGTTAATAATAAAAAAGGTAATATAATAATAAATATGAAAATTCAAGAAAATCAAAATTTTGAAATATTAGACAATTATAATTTACTAATTAAAACAAATTTTTTTAATAGCATTACGTTACCAAATAACGACGTTATTTATAAAAATGAAACTAATAGAGTATTTAAATGTATGAACTATGAAATATATAAATATTACAATAAAGGTCTAATAGAAAAACAAAGTAATCTTAGAGGAATTTTATATATTAAAAATTTTAATACATAACGTAGAATAGTTTAAGTTAAAAATTTAATTTAAATTATCCGGTAAATTTTTAATAACATTAATATTATTTCAATAAAATTTATTATCTGAAATAAGTCCATTTATATATTGAATATTATATTCAAAATCAGATATTTTATTGTTACTTATATTTGTATGTTTTTTTAAGAAAATAATTGCATCATCAAAATTTATTTGTTCTTTTAATTGAAATGCTGAATATCTTGTATTTTCTATTTTTTTTGCATTTAAAAAAATATCTTTCGCTCTATTAAATTTACAAATATACTTTGTAAAATTATCACTTTGTAAGTTATTTTCTAAAAGAGCATTTGTTGTATTATTTAGAATACTATTATATATCTCATCTGATGCATTTTTTATAACAGGTCGTAAATAGTCACAACCGAAATATATACACATATCAATGTATTGATGTAATGTTAAATTTAAATTATCTAAAATATGATCTAAGTCATATTCATAAATTTTCTTATTACTAAATTTTATCATTTTTTTACATCCAAATACAAGTATATCCATATCTTCAGATAGACACGAATCTATTAACTTCTTTTCATATAGTGATCCTATCAAAGCATCAGCTTCTCCTTTTGCTCTGACATATGGTATATTAAATTTTTTTAGAAGTGAAATAATATTATTAATATCATCCTTCGTAATTTTTATATTACTTCTATTTAAATTTTTAATTTTGTTATTTAATGACCTTATTTTTGTTTGGTCTATTTCATTTTGTAACAAAAATTTTAAATTTTCTATTTTCTTATCAATTTTATTTTTTTTGTCATTTCTGTATTTTATTAAATCTGATTTTTCATCAGGAGCAACTCCATCTATGATATAAATTGGTAGTATTCTATTATTCAGAAAATTTAATATTTGATTTGTAAATCCATAAATAATGTCATTATAAGAATATTTAAATTTATGTGCATATAACATAGTATCTATACCTAACCTATAACATTTGTTTCTTGTATTAAAAACTTTATATTCGGATTGTTTACTATTTCTTATCATTTCATTAAGGTTATTATAAGATTTAATTAATTGTTTTTCGTCTAAAAACTTATTCATACGCTTGATACCCATTTTATATTGTAATAATATATTTTATAAGAAATGGTTTAAATTTAGATGGTATATATTGGATATTCAATTTTTCTTGTATATGTTAGTCAATACATGTCATTCTTAGTGTTAAATTATTAAATTTATATTTTGATTTGTTCAGATATTTAATACACCAATTTATAATATTTGTAAATTCTTGTTCTGATAAGTTAACTGTTTTTAGTAACTTATCTGTTAAAAATTCTGTTTGTTTAAATGTTTCAAAATTTATACATTCTATAGTATTTTTGATATTTTTCAAAAAGTAACATTTTAATATGAAATATGACAAAACGTTTGTTTTTTGAAAAAATTTACATTTATCTGTAAAAAGACTTTGATAAGAGTTGTAACATTTAAAAAAATTAATAATTTTAGCAATTTGAAAAAATGACCATCCTAATTCAATTAAAAGCATTTTGTCAAAAAAAGATTTTATATTTTTGGCTTTATTTTTTTTAAATTTCCAAAATGTAAAAATTAATAATGCCACGAATTCTGTATATGCCTCATTTGGATTACAAATATCACCCTCAATATTAATATCTTTGTATAAAACTTTAAATTTATCTTGAAAATCATACATATCTATTTTTAAATAATGAACAATTTCATGTATTAGAACTTTATGTATTTCTTCTTTTCTCCATAATGTTATATTAATACCAGGATAAGTTGAACCTGAATTTATATTGTCACCATCTAAAAAAAATATATTTTCATTAATAAGTTTTTTTTCATCAGATAAATAAACTTTAAGATTATATCTATTTTTATTTTTTGTAATAATATCAAATAAACTAAAAATAGATACAATTTCATTTAATAACACATTTTCATATTTATCTGATATTATTACAACATTTCTATTACCTTCTTTAAAACTAATTACTTTATTTAAATTATTTAAAATATCTCGCTTAATTCGATTTGAAATAAATTTATTATTTAATATTTGATCATATTCCTTTGGAGCATTTATATTTGTTAAAGATGTGCTCTTATGTAAGATATCTTCAATTATTAAAGAAGTATTACTATTTTTTAATATGATTGTGTCATAATTTTTCTTTTCCAAATCGTAACTTTTAAACTTTAAGATTTCATCTGTAAAATATTCATAGTTTAAATTTTTAAAATATTCAAGTACTTTTTCTGGAGTGTTAAATTTTAACTTTTTCCTAATAATAACTATTAATGCAGTAAATAATCTTTTTTTTTGAGTTAAATTAATCATAATATATTATAAGAAAATTAATAAACTAAATTTAATTAATTAATTAATTTTTATTAGATATAATAAAATTATAGTGCATTAGATGCGGATTTACTTTTCTTTCCACCTTTCTTTGATCCACCTTTTTTAGACTTCTTAGATTTTGCCTTTGGTGCATCATCGTCTGTCTCAGATGCAGAAGATGCCTGTTGAGACCATTCGTCATCCTCATCAAAGTTACGTTTGTATAACCTTGCCATATAGGTTTGGAAATTCTTGAATTCAAGAGTATCTGTTACCTTTAGATGAAAAAGTTTTCGGAGAGTTGTATCTGGATTGATTACACGTTTGTCGTGTTCAGCTTGGAGAGTATTTTCCTTAATGTAATCATATACCATTTTAGTTAGTACAGTTCTTGGTAGTTCTTGATCTGCAGTGCAACCCCATGGTTGTTCATAAAATTCAATAGGAACTAGTTGTGGTTTATTAAATCCACTTGGATCTTTCTTTTCACCGTTAGATCTTGAGCTTTTTCTGCTTTTACGTGCTGCTCTGATTTCTCTCTTGTGAGCTTTTTCCAACTCTTTATAGAGCTGATTTAGTCTACGTTGGCCAGTTAGTACAGCTTTGGATACTTCATCCACTTCAGCCATAAGATCTAATACTGTTTGTTGTGTTGTTTCTTCAACAACCTCTGAATCTGATTTGTTACTTGTGTTCTTTACCATTTTATTGTT
>Ga0206131_10007402_pt1 | contig 11008 bp, 6 predicted proteins | sample Helgoland_Spring_FD_148636 | JGI IMG/M metagenome (GOLD analysis project Ga0206131, IMG submission 148636) | Pelagic subsurface seawater microbial communities from Kabeltonne, Helgoland, North Sea - Helgoland_Spring_Bloom_20160517_1 | ecosystem: Environmental > Aquatic > Marine > Epipelagic ... | reverse complement strand
AATACCATCATTATCATTGTCGGAATCGCAGGCATTTCCAATACCATCCAAATCAGAATCTTCTTGATCACTGTTTGGCGTCAGTCGACAATTATCAGAGCTGTCTAATATTCCGTCGTTGTCATCGTCTGGGTCACAGGGATCTCCAATTCCATCATTATCAATGTCGGCTTGATTTGGATTAGCTGAACTTTGACAGTTGTCTAAATTATTGGTTATCCCATCGCCATCTGAATCTTCATCAATGTTATTTATTATAACGGTAAACGGCTTTGTGAAAGTAGCACCGCCACTGTCAATTGTTTGTACCAACATAGAGTAGCTGTTTTTAGTCTCGAAATCAAAGCTTGCGGCACTTAATAAATAAGATCCACTTATACTAAAGCTTGCATTGTCCGTATCACCACTTCCAGCAACTAAACTATAAGTATGGGTATCTCCACTATCAGAATCAGTAGTGGATAGTGATCCAACTGTTGTTCCTATTGTAACGTTTTCATCCACGGAACTAGAAGAAAGCGTAATGTCTGAAGGGGCTGCATTTGGTGACTCGGTTTCATACCAAGTAATTTTAGAGGAACCTGAAATGATATCAATATCACCATCTCCATCCATGTCTGCCGCAAAGACGGAATTTGCACCTCCTGCATCTGTATCAATATCAGCAGCAGTCCAAGAAGGATCTGAAGCCCCGTCGTTTTCGTACCAAGCAATTGTGTTATCGTTCCTAGAAGCAGAAAGTATATCCATGTCACCATCACCATCAATATCTGCTGCAAAAACAGCTGTTGCAGCATCAGCCGATGTAGCAATATCGGCAGCTGTAAAAGTGGGGTTTGCATTACCATCGTTTTCGTACCAAGCAATGGTGTCATCAGCATAAGAAGCAGAAAGGACATCCATGTCGCCATCACCATCCATATCCGCTGCAAATACAAAACGTGCATCAGGTGCGTTTGTGTCAATAACAGCAGCTGTCCAGGAAGGGTCTGAAGCTCCATTATTTTCATACCAGACAATGTGATCACCACTACCAGAAGCAGATACTATATCCATATCACCATCTCCATCTATGTCTGCAGCGAATACAGAATGTGCAAAGCCTCTGTTTGTATCAATATCAACGCGAGTCCAAGAAGGGTCCGTAGTCCCATCATTTTCATACCATGCAATGGTGTTATTGGCATATGAAGCAGTAACGATATCCATATCACCATCTCCATCCATGTCTGCTGCATAAACTGAATGTGCACCATTTAAATTTGTATCAATATCATTAGTAGTCCAAGAAGGGTCTGAGGCTCCATCATTTTCATACCATGCAATAGTATTATCACCCATAGAGGCAGATACTATATCCATATCACCATCTCCATCTATGTCTGAAGCAAATACAGAATGTGCAAGACCTATACCTGTATCAATATTATTAGCGGTCCATGAGGGATCTGAAGCCCCATTGCTTTCAAACCATTTAATTGTTGAATTAGATGCAGAAATAATATCCATATCATCATCTCCATCTATATCTGCCGCAAAGACATTAAAAGTGGTAAATCCCTGTCCAATATTACCTATTGTAAAAAAAGGGGTAGCCGTTGAAGCATTTTTTGTTGTAAAGCTAAATGTGTGAGGGGTCGTTAAAGATGCATTCGAGGTGTTTTGAAGTCCTGAAGTTAACGTCACGGTAATCACTTCACCGGGTTTAAAATCATTGGTTGGGTTAAAGACAACAGAGGTGGTTTCTCCACCAGAAAAAATTCCTGATATAATTCCTGTATTTTTTCCTGTAATTACAATATTAGAAGCATTTAGAGTAGAGGTTTTAACAGGGCTGTCAAAAGTCAATGTAATATCTAAATCTAAAGACACCGTGTTTGATGCTGTAGCTGGGGTTAAAGAGGTTAGCGCAAATTCAAAAAGATCTTCCACTGTAATAGTAAATACTTTTTCGTACGTACCAGATCCATCTGATGTTTGAATACGGATACTGTAACTGCTTTTGGTTTCAAAGTCGAGTTCAGCAGCGGTAAGCAGGTTCGTCCCACTGATAGAGAAACTATTATTATCTGCAGAACCATCACCAGAAACTAGGGTATAGGTAAACGTATCTCCATTATCAACATCTGTGGAAGTAAATCCACCCACAGTAGTTCCTGTAGCTACATTTTCATTAACTGAATGGGAGGACAGCGCGATATCTGTGGGTGCAGTATTAAAATTATTAAACAGCGTAATTTCATTAAATGATTTGTTTGTAACGTTAGCAACTAAAAAATTAGAAAAAGTATTACTACTTATAGTAGTTTGATTAAAAAATTGGTTTGAGGAGAATAAAACTAGCTTTAAATCAGATTCCGTTTCTCCATTAAGTTCACTATCTTGATATGCTATTTTTAAACTCCCAGTAAAGGATGCGGTACTGTTATTAAAGTAGTATGATCTATTGATCGAGCTACTAATTGTATTACTTGTTGTTCCTAACTTACTGATTGTATTGTTTACAATGTTAAAATCAGCGGTTGGGTTTATTGTTAAACCATCTATATGAATATAGGTGTTCGTTTTTAAAGTAATTTTTTCATTGATGTTAGGCCCAATAAAAACAGTTTGGGCTTTGACAAAAGAACCAATTAATACGAAAGCGAATAAAAATCTCTTTAAATTATTCATAAAAAATTAATTATTAATACAATAGAAGTCACCATTAAATAGAATTACGAATATTTGAATGTGGTTTTTCATTTTAAATTGAATAATATTTTATGTTACATCAAATTTTACTGGTAAAAGGCTCTCATATGAACTCCGCCCCAGCCGCCCAGGAAAAGTTTGACATTGTATGTTCTTCCGTAATGATTTCCATTAACATTTAATGGGTAAACACTAAAATCAAATTCATAAACTGCATAAGCACCTGTAATCGATGGTAGACTATTTCCCCACGAATTATTTACTGCAATCCATGAATTTGTTGGTGCAGATTGAGTGTCTGGTCTAAAATTAACTGTGTTACCACTATCAGTGTGGTAACTAAAATAGAATATGAGAGCCTGAGGATTATTACCTGATTCTCCTCTAACCTCTAGGGCACCATTATTCCATCTAAAGCTCAAGCCAGGAAGATCTATTTGAGAATCCGCAGCAGCAGTGCCTGACGATTGTGTCACCATTGATGATCTATATACTGGACCAGAAGTATCAATAGATGTCCATGAAAGTGTTCCAGAACCGTCAGTCTTAAGCACTTGATTAGCTGATCCATCTGTGTTTGGTATTGTAATAGCTCCAGCAGTAATTGACCCGCTGGTTTCTATATTAGTAATATTGCTGTCACCTAATTGAATTTTGTTAGAGGCATCTACAATAGCATTTGCGCCAATAGCTGTAGTATTAGATAAGTTTGTTGCATTGCCTGCGCCAATACCGGCTTGTTTTCCAATAAAAGTATTATTATTTCCATCAACATTATACCATCCAGCCTTATAACCCAAACCAATATTACTTGAGCCTTTTGTTCTTCTTAATGCATCCCAACCTATTGCAACATTTCTATCTCCACTATAATTTAATTGTAATGCTCTATAACCTAATCCCACATTATCATTTCCTGTATTTCCGCTTTCTGTCCTGATACCGGATCCAGCTTCTACACCTACCATGGTGTTGTAATTACCTGAATTATTGTTGAGAAGGGAATTTGAGCCAATTGCAACATTACTTTGACCTGAAACGTTATATGTCATTGACCTATCACCTATTGCAATATTGTTTGATCCTGTTGTATTTGCATCTAAAGCTTCACTCCCTCCAATAGCTATATTTTTCCCTCCTGTCGTATTTTTAGTTAATGAATTCCAACCAATACCAACATTCATATATCCTGTAGTATTATCTTGCATTGATCTTGCACCTATTGCTACATTTTTGTTCCCAGAGGTTACGCTATTTAAGGTCAAGTAGCCTAAACCAACACTTCTATGCATAGATCCAATATTTGGAGAAGTTGTGCCATCCAATAACACGTTTTCTGTACCATATAAAAAGGTTGGGGTTGAAGTTGAAGGAGTTGCCCATGAAAGCGTTCCTGAGCCATCTGTTTTTAAAATTTGATTAGCTGATCCATCTGTGTTTGGTATTGTAATAGCACCTGCTGTAATTGACCCACTGGTTTCTATATTAGTAATATTGCTGTCACCCAATCTGATCTTGTTTGAGGCATCTACAATCGCGTTAGCTCCAATAACAGTTGCATTACTCAAATTATTTGAACTTACATTTGCATTTTTTCCTATAAGGATATTGTTTAAACCCGTGGTTAATGTTTCCCCTGCTCTATATCCCAAAGCTGTATTTCCACTTCCTGTAGAGTTAATTATAGTTTGTGCTCCAATTGCAGTATTTTGACTTCCTGATGTTAACTCAAACATTACTTCGGCACCTAATCCAGTATTTTGTTGTCCAGTAGTAACTTTTTTAAGGGTATAATATCCTACTGCAGTATTATTATCAAAACCTGTTCCAGAATAACTTTCTAATGCTCTGCTTCCAATTGCAGTATTTCTTTTTCCAGTTCCAGTTCCCATAGAAGTTCCAACAGCTAAATTATTATCTCCATTTCCTAATCCAGGTCCAAAATATAAGCCTTGGGATGAGTTGTTAATTAGAAGAAGCCAATTGGAACCGTCATAAGAATAAAATCCAACAGTTCCGTCTGTCTGGTATAACAACAAACCTGTTGCAGGATTTAAAATTGCATTCTTTTGAATTTGTGTCATTCTTGGCACTAAGAGACCTTTGGACGTTGAGCTAATATCTAACACCGAAGATGATTCAGGTGTTTCCGTTCCAATACCGACTTGCGCTCGAATTGTAATTGTAAAAAAGAAAGCAGAAAATAGTAGAATAATTTGTCTCATAATATTTTTTATTAAAAAAATTTTAACTCCAAGTAATGGATTCAATTCTTGAAATTATTGGTCTTAGCTTGTTTCAAATTAGAAGTATTTAAACTCAAAATTACACGATCTATTCTCTATTATATTATTAAAAACGAACTTTATAACAGGATTCCTATGATAAGTAACACATTCTCTAATTTAGAAACACTCAAATCATCCAATCAAGTTAACAGCTAAAAAAAAATAAGCTATTTAATGCATTTTAGCTAGATATGAAACACGCATACTAACATGTTTCTTGTTTGTTCTAGTTGGATCATTTTTGGAATTCATTAGGTTGCATTATGTCAAAAAAAAACTTAAGGGCGGACTTGTATCTTATTTTGATTATTAACCTACAAATCACGCACCGTGATTTATCTTTTACATTTCATTCAATAGCCTTGAACTAGCTTTATTAGATAATTATCCTACATTATTTTTATGACATTAGTTCCTTATGTGTCTTGTATGCATGTGTACTTTTAACAAAAAAAATTAAATCATAAAAATCCGTTCGCAAAAAATAAAACCACAATACTTGTTTGCTCTATATAAACAGCTATTTATGCTATTCATATACCAGATTTTACCTTAAAAGCTTTTAGGAGATAGAAACAGTTGTGTTGCTGCTTGACCATTATGCCTTTGCTTTTTTAGTGTGGATTTTTGTTTTTCTGTATTTTTCATGAATACTATGGTTCAAGTTGAATCCAATACTGGTATTTAGAAATAAAAAAAACCCACTTGAATAAGTGGGGTTAAAGTTGTGGGCGCTGAGGGATTCGAACCCCCGACCCCTTGGGTGTAAACCAAGTGCTCTGAACCAACTGAGCTAAGCGCCCTTACGGGATGCAAATATAGTATAGTTTATCTTGTTTACAAAGAGTTTTTTTAAAGAATTTCAGCAACAACAAAAGTACTTCCACCTACATAAATAAAATCGTTATGCTCTGCATTCTTAGTCACTGATTTATAGGCTATCTCTACACTTTCGTAGGCATTTGCATTAAGAGTATATTTCTCGGCTAGATTCATTAAAACAGAAATCTCTTCTGCCCTACCAATGTTAGGAACACAAAAATAGTATGTAGCATTTTGTGGAAGTAGGCTAAAAATTAATTCTAAATCCTTATCCTTTACAAAACCCAGAACCAAATGTAACTTATAAAAAGTAGTTTGTTTGATTTGCTCAATCACAAAAGCAAATCCGGCTGCATTGTGAGTAACGTCTGCAACGACCAAAGGATTCTTGTCTAGCATCTGCCAACGACCTTGCAAATGAGTATTAGAAACTACCTGCTGCAGCCCTATCCGTATGTGCTCTTCGTGGAGTTGATCCAAGTGGAGCGTTTGTAGAGCTACTATTGCAGTATGCTTGTTTTTCTTTTGATACAGACCGTTTAGATCCGTTTGATATGGCTTTACTTCAACTGTATCTGCCCAAACAATTGGGGCCTTCAATTCGTCTGCTATTGTCTTAAAAACAGTTGTGGTTTCTTCTTGGGTCTCTCCTATAACAACTGGAATGTTTTTTTTAATAATCCCTGCTTTCTCACCAGCAATTGCTTCTAACGTATTTCCCAAAAATTGCGTGTGATCAAATCCTATGTTGGTTATGACTGCGAGTATTGGACTGATGACATTAGTCGCATCTAACCTCCCTCCTAACCCAACCTCAACAACTGCAAAATCGATTTGCTGTTCTTTAAAATAGGCAAATGACATTCCAACAGTAAGCTCAAAGAACGAAAGTTGAGCTTCTAGAAAATAGGCTTTATGCTCTTGAACAAAAGAAACTACAAAAGCGGTTTCAATTGCAATACCATTGATGCGTATACGTTCAGAAAAATCCTTTAGGTGTGGAGAAGTGTATAAACCTACTTTGTATCCTGCCTCCATCAGTACCGACGTAATCATATGGGCAGTAGACCCTTTCCCATTAGTACCTGCAACGTGAATAGAAGAAAACTCCTTGTGTGGATCTCCTAAATACCCCATAAAGGCCTCCATTTTCTCCAATCCAGGTTTATAAGCCGATGCGCCTTGTCGCTGATACATGGGCAATTGCTCATAGAGCCAGGTTCGAATCTCTTCGTATGTATTCAAAATTATTCGCCTAATTTAAAATTAACAACAACAAAACCAACTTGTTTACTCGGAGCGTTTGAATCAGAAAACCATTTGTGCATAAAGGCTGTTTTTTTAGCCGGATCCAATAAGCATGGATGAGAATTTGTGGTTCCTTTCACCCCAGCTTCAGCTGCGATCACACTTCCGTTTTTATCAACAGTAATACGAACGACAACTACACCTTCTTGATTACATTCTTGCGTAACAGATCCTTGATTCTGAAGGCTTCTTCCATTTAAACCAAAGCCGCTTCCTTTTCCTCCAAGTCCGGCAGTTCCATAATAACTACTGGCATACGGATTCCCCTCAATCTTGCCTTTATCTCCAGGGGTTTGGTCGTCTCCCTCACCTTCCTGGGTTTCTCCAGACTTATCGGGAGCTTTCAATAAATTTGAAAGTACTTGCTTGGTCGATTTTGAAACCGTTGGCTTTGGAGGCTCAACTTTCTTAACTTCTTCTTGCACTTCTTTAGGTGGAGCTTTCGATTCTTTTACTTTGGGCTTAGGAGCAGTTTTTGTTTCTTTTTTAACAACAGGAACAGAAGCCTCCTTTTGCGTTGCTACTTTTGGGGTTTTTATTGCAGCTACTTTTGGTGTTGCTTTGGGAGCTTCGGTCTGGGGTTGTACTTTTTGTTGTTCCACTTGTTTGGGCGGAAGTTTTGGCTGAGTATTTCCTTGTCCTTGGGTAGCTGTTCCAAAGTTAACTTCCATACCATAGGAAATGGGTGGATCGAAATACGAAAGGCCTATCAAAGAAAAAAACAGCAACAACAACAGCGTAATCATACTCGTAAGTAGCGCTGATTTTTTTTTATGTGGCGTGTTTAGAAAACCCATGATCAAATGTTATTGTGCGTCTACTGCTAAAACGATTTTGATAGAATTTTGATTGGCGATACCCATTACATAAACAACTTCTTCAATAGGGACATTTTTCTCTGCACGTAAAACAATTACTCTAGAGTCTGATTTACTCAAAATGTTTAATAATTGTGACTGTAAACGGCTTTTGGCAACTACTATGTCATCGATATAAAAGCGTTTGTTTTTATTAATCGTTACGGTGATAGCACTTCTGTTTTCAGTTTTCCCTTTAGCTTGCGGTAATTTAACCTCAATAGTATCGAGTTGTTTGGTCAAGGTAGATGCAATCATAAAAAAAATGAGCAGCAAAAACACAATATCCGTCATAGACGACATATTGAATTCGGGAGTTATTTTATTTCTTCCTTTAAGATTCATTAGGCAGCAGGTTCATTAAGTAAATCTAAAAACTCAAAAGATATAGCTTCCATTTGATATACAACCTTAGAGGTTTTTGCAACCAAATGATTGAACGTTATATAACCAATTATTCCAACAATCAATCCAGCTACTGTTGTTGTCATTGCAGTGTACAAACCATCGGACAAGAGCTTCATGTCAATATTCCCGCCAGCGTTCGAGATTTCAAAAATGGATAAAATCATTCCGATTACAGTACCAAGAAAACCTAACATTGGAGCTGCTCCAGCTATGGTAGCCAAAACACTTACGTTTTTCTCAAGCTTATATACTTCTAGGCGACCTGCATTCTCTATTGTGGTGTTGATATCTTCAAGTGGTTTCCCTATTCTTGTAATTCCTTTGGCGATCAAACGAGCAACGGGTACATCTTCTTTCAAGCAGAGGGCTTGCGCTGTATCAATTTTGCCTTGAGAAACAAACAAACGAATTTGATCCATGAAGTTATCATCAATTTTTAAGGCGGAGCGGATGGCAAACCAACGCTCAAAATAGATGTAAAGTGCTATAATCAATAACAAAAACAGTAGGCCTATGATGAGCTGACCGCCCAAACCTCCGTTTTTAATTAACTCAATAAGAGATAGTGTTTTCTCTGTTCGTAACTCTTCTGTAACTTGTATAAAAAAAGACATCTTCATTCTGTTGGTGTATGGTTTTAACTATAGAACGATAAAGCTACCAATTAAGTATAAATTACATGATAAAACCACGTAATAACATGAAGGTAAGAGAGCCAGAAATGAATCCTAGAAAAGCCAACCACGATATGTTTTTGAAATACCAGAAGAAGTCGATCTTTTCCATCCCCATCGCTACTACTCCGGCAGCAGAGCCAATAATCAACATGCTTCCACCTGTACCAGCTGAAAAAGCGATGAAGTGCCACAAAGGATTATCCATTGGTTCAGAAAACATTCCAATACTTGCTGCTACCAAGGGTACGTTATCGATAACGGCAGATCCTATTCCCAACAACATGATTACAATATCAGTATTGGGTATTGCTGTGTTGAGCGTTTCTGCAAAACCAAATAGCATCCCTAAAGACTCAAGAGCTGCTACAGCTAGTAAAATCCCTAAAAAGAAAAGAATACTTGGTAATTCGATTTTTGATAGTGACTTGTGAACTGGACTATGGTGTGCAGCAGAATCACTGTCTACGTCTATAGAAGTTATGTTAATCTTAGTTGCACTAAAAATCTCCGCAAAGGTAGAAACAACAGCCAAGGAGAACATCATTCCAACGTAAGGAGGTAGGTGTGTTATGGTTTTAAAAACAGGAACAAAAACAATTGCGGCAAGACCTAAATACAACATAGTAGAACCGTATTTATGAATTACTTCATCGTCTTCTTCGTCATTTGCTTCGATATCTCCTTTGAAAGCAGGTAATAAAGAGGCAACAAAAACTGGTACTACTACACAAACTACAGAAGGAATGAAAAGGTATGAGATCAGTTTCAACGTAGTTACTTTGTTGGCAATCCACAACATGGTTGTGGTCACATCGCCGATTGGAGACCAAGCACCCCCGGCATTCGCCGATATAATAATGAGTCCTGCAAACCAAAGTCGTGTATCACGATCACCAATTACCTTTTGTAAAATTGTTATTAGAACAATCGTTGCGGTAAGGTTGTCGATGATTGCTGACAATATGAATGCGAGTATTGCAAAAATCCAGAGAAGGGCTTTCTTGGATTTGGTTTTAATGAATGATTTGATAGTAGAAAACCCATTGAAATAATCGATGATTTCAACAATAGTCATTGCACCCAAAAGGAAAATTATGATTTCGGCTGTCTTCCCTAAGTGGTGTAATAAAATCTCTTCAATATGTGTTGGAACCAATTGCTTTAAACTAGTGTCTACCTCAAAAACTGGCATGTGATTTAAAGCAATAACTGCCCAGAGTATTGCCATCATGGCTAGAGCTGGGATTAATTTATCTATTTTCAACGTGTGTTCTAATGTAATGGCTAGGTAGCCTAAAATAAAAATAGATACTAAAATGATTTCCATATAGATACTTTTTGAAACTCTTTTAAAACCAAAAGAGGTGATTTTTTACTTTTAAATAACCGGACTAAAATATAAATTATATCCCAATTAAAGCTTAATTATGTTCAAATATAACTCCAGTAGAATGGTTATGTCGAGCGCCCGTAACAGAAGCAAAACAGTTATCCACCCGACAATACTTTAGGAGTCCTAAAAACCCGAAAATCATTGCCTCCTTGTAATCAATCATTAAGTCGCTCGGAATGCATATTTCTGCTGTACTTGTTTTTTGAATTTGTTGCATTAAAAAAAGATTATGAGTCCCGCCACCGGTAAATAATATTTTTCCAGATGTAGGTAATACGTTTAGAAGTTGCGTGGCAAGGTGAACCGAATACGTATGCATTAAATCAGCAACTCGCCCTTGTTGGTAGGTAACAAAAATCGGCGTTAATTGCTCCGTTATCCACTCAACTCCAAGCGATTTCGGAAAAGCCAAGCTGTAATAAGCTAAAGAGTTAAGCTCTTCGAGAAGGTCTGGAATCAAATGTCCTTGAGCGGCTATCTTTCCATCCGCATCATAGGGGAGATTTAGCTTTTGTGCAAACGTATTAAAAACCAAATTCGCAGCTGCCACATCAAAGGCAA
>Ga0206131_10007400_pt1 | contig 11009 bp, 12 predicted proteins | sample Helgoland_Spring_FD_148636 | JGI IMG/M metagenome (GOLD analysis project Ga0206131, IMG submission 148636) | Pelagic subsurface seawater microbial communities from Kabeltonne, Helgoland, North Sea - Helgoland_Spring_Bloom_20160517_1 | ecosystem: Environmental > Aquatic > Marine > Epipelagic ... | reverse complement strand
ATAAAAAATTAATGAAAGCTAAGAAAAAATAATTATTATCCCTTATTTTGAGTACATAATCTTTATCTTTTCATTTATTTTTTATTTAATTATTTTATTCTCTATTTTAAAAATTATGTACTCAAAACATACCACCTTTTATTTCTTCTTTATTTATTTTATTAATATTTAATAGATATAATCAATGAACCCCTCATCAATGGACGAGACCTCATTATTTTCACCGCTAAATGACCTACCAATGAAACCACCACAACGCTCAAAAATAAACAATCAAGAACTACATTTTTTAGTATTAGATTTTATATATTATAAGGATCACCTTTTTAATATAATTACTTCAATTGCTGAAAAAGATGCTGCTTTTAAAAAATTTTTATTAGACGCATATTATAATTTAGATTATCATCTAAAACCACTTAGAGATAAATATTATTCGCTTGAGGGACGACGAACATTTAACCAAAATCCTGAAAATATGGAAAAATTAGAAAAGATCTTTATTTTAAATTATGATATAATTTTAAAAAGATTAAATGATCATTATAATTCAAATAATAGATCTCTTGAAGATCTATATAAAAAAGTACAAGTGTTAGGAGGCAAAAAATCAAAGAAACCATCTAAAAAAGAAATCCTTGGTAAAATAAGAAAAATATATAAAATACCGGGCGATCGCAAAGAATATGTACAACATAAGGGTAAGTTAATTACAGTAAAAGATTATAAAAAATTAATGAAGGCTAAAAAACCTAAGAAAAAATAATCATTATCCCTTATTTTGAGTACATAATTTTATTTTTTTATTTATTTTTTATTTAATTATTTTATTCTCTATTTTAAAAATTATGTACTCAAAATATAACAACCCTTTATTTCTTCAACTATATTAGATTATGAATACAAAAAATAGAAAGAAATCTGTTAAAAATTATATGAATGGTGGTGATACATTTAAGTTAGAAGTTTATTGTGTTGATCATAATAAAGAATTTGAAAGATTTAAAGATCCGAATAATGAAATTTATCAATGTCATAATCAACCACCAGAACCACCAGAACCAAAAGAATCAACTAATAATGATATTTTATTTTTAGGAGATTCATGGACAGCTGGTTATTATAATAAAAAACCCACTGATTATTATGCTCGTAGTGTTATGAATAATTTATCTGAAGGTTTGTACAAATATGCATATTACCCCAATGGCGGAGCATTTGGTTATACTTCTTCCGATTTATTAGAATTTATTAGACGTGATAGTAATAATTCTAAAAATTTAAAGGATATAATAAGAAAAGTAAGTATTGTAGTTTTATTTATTGGAATTAATGATAACAATAAATATGATATCGAAACAACAGACACGAATATTGATTTAATTATTAAAGAAATTCAACAAATAAATCCAAATATTAAATTTTTAATTTTAAGAAATCGAATATTGTTCCCAGTTTCTTATAATAGTATGCCTTATAATAGTATCGGGATATCTGGATACACTAAATATGGTTTTATAATCGCTCGGCAAATTATAAATCTTAACACATCAAGTAAACATAGAATTGATTATCAATTAGATCGTTTAGAACCGTATGATTTAACAAATGATAATATTCATTTAACAAATCATGGAATACAAGAAACAGGTAAAAGAGTTATTATTCAAACACAAATTCAAGGTGGTAATAATAACAATTATGAAAAATACAAAAAGATAAAAGTTTTAGGCAGGGATAGAGTTATTTTTAGAAAGAAAAATTCTAAGTCTAAAAAAGAATATATTAAGTATAAAAAAGAATTTATATTATTAAAAGATTACATCAAATTAAAAAGTAAATAATATTATTTTTTATATAAATATATCTTTATTATATTAATTTGTATTTAGCAAAATGCTCAATTATGATTATATACAACACATTAAATATATAGATTATAATTGCATTAAGGGATTTCAATACGAAAAATATGTCTCAAAAAAATTATATGAACATTTTGATATTAAAGAAATATATTTATGGAAAGATGTTCCAGATTATTTATTAATAGAATCTGGAATTATTCTTAACAATGACTTAGTATCTGTTAAAGAAAAATATAAAACTAATAAATATTACAGAAATTATAATGTATTACTTGATACTGGTATTGATATAATATTTAAAACAGATAATAATGAAATATATCTGGTACAATGTAAAGCTTATAATTCAATTATATCGCAAAAACATTTGTCGGGATTCTTTAGGACCTTATTAGATTGTTATATAATAAATAAAAATAATACTATAAGAGGATTAATTGTACATACAAGTTCAATATCAGATCTAATTAAAGAAAGTTATTGCTATAAAGAAAATATTGTAAATGATATTCATATTCCTTTTTATTCTAAAAGTCCCAAAAATAAATTAATAAAATATAAAAAGATTAGCATTATATTTATGATCAATTTTAATTGTATAGTGCTTTATATTTTGTATATTATTAATATTTATGTTAATAAATTATAAAATATGATATAATTAGAATTATAATAATACAAATGGATATGAGTTATAAAGATCTACCAGAAATACCAAATGATGGTTATCAAGAAGAAATTCAACAAAGTGTTATTAAAGAATTAGAAGATGATATATTATTATATGAGTTAATCAATCAAGATTGTAGTTATTATTCCGGTTTAATAGAGAGGCTAAAAATAGAATTAATAGAATTAAAAGAAAAATCTAAATCAAGACGACCCTCCTCTTCAAAATCTAAATCAAGGTTACATTCTTTAAAAAAAACAAAATTTAAAAAAAAAATGAAAGGCGGTGTTATTGGTGATGATGAAGCTGGTGTATCACCTGATGAAGCTGGTGTATCACCTGATGAAGCTGGTGTTGAAGAGCCTCAACAATCTTTATGTACAGATAATTGTACTGATAGAAGTTGCAATAGCGAATACATAAATTTATTTATATTTTTATGGCGTTTTTATGTTGCAAGAGCACCTACTATAGATACTGACACATGGTTTGATTTTTTAATTAATCCAAATAGTGTTATTAATGATAAAACTTTTACATACTCAATGTATCATGATTATACAGGAGGTAGAACAGCACGATATGTAGTAAAATTAAGAATTAGAATTGATAGTGATGGATTAAGAATTATAAAGATAATATATTCGATATTGATTGAATATAATAATGAAATACATTTATCATATTTTTACAATTATTATCCAAACCGTCCTGCTCATTGTAAACCTGCTAATGTATGTGCAATTCATTTTACTTTTAATAGTGATAAAACAAGGCGGCTTGATTTTAGCTATAATTTTATATTTGAAAATTTTTACAAACCAGCAGAATTAAATTTTACAAAATCACTTATATTATTTGCATTATTTGCTTATAAATTAGCTGGATATATTAATGATAACGCATCATTAAGTGGACATTCTTATGATGAATTTAGTCAAGAAATTAAAGACTGGTTATACACAATAGAAAGACATCCTATAAGTGGTAGAAGACCAATAAAAAATATTGTTGGAATTACGAGATTTTTATGCGCAATAACTATTGGTATATTAAATTATTTAAAATCTATTCCCGCCGCCTTATATAATGATAAAGATGAACATTATATCGCAATTCTTAATAAAGTTTATCAACTTGATGCTTTATTAGCAAGTAATCCTCATATTGGTGGTTCTGCTGCTCATGGCCACGCTTCTCATTTTCCATTACGTAGTGTATGTGGCAATAAATTACAATCAGATAAAATAACAAATTATAATAATAAAATAGCAAAATTAAAAGAAGATATTAAAGAATTAAGAAAGAATAAGAAGCTAAATAAAATAGATAAGAAAAAAGAATTAATAGAAAAACTAAAACTCAATATCAAAAAAGAAAAAGAAAAACTAAAACTCAATATCAAAAAGGAAAAAGAAAAACTAAAACTCAAAATTAAAAAAGAAAAGGAAAAACTAAAACCCAAGAAGGCAATAAATAAATAATTTAATAATCATTGTAATCATCATAATAGCTGTCATAATAATCAGCTAAATCATCATAATATCTAATTTCTTCCTCAGTTAATTCTTCGTCATCACTATCATAATCTATAACATCTTCATCGGCTCCACCAAGGTATAGAAAGACATCAGTAGACAACTCATCATACATTCGCGAGAACATTGTATGACTATTTTATAATATGTCCTAATCAATTTTTATGACACTATATACATATTTATTCATATTTATCTTCACTTACAATAATATCAGGAAATCCAATGTTATAATAATCTACTATAGATACATTAGGAAAAGAGTCCCAATTAGTAGCTTCAACTTCTTTTTTAGGCATTTTAATATCTATATTGAAATTAACTTGTCAATTTTTAGCACAAATATAACATATCGATTTTATTATGGTAGTAATTATTAGATTAAAGAATGAGTTCTGATATATATATATGGGAATCCGGAACTAACAATAATGGTAATGGAACAGATAATAACCAGTACCATATATCAGATACAAGCGAGCGTCTAACAATACAAAGAGGTACAGGTAATGTAGGTATTGGTACTAATGCTCCAGTAGATAAATTACAAGTAGAAGGTACCATACAAACAAACAAAATAAAGATAAATACAGCAGATGGTTTGGAATTTTCTGACGGTACAATTAAACTATCTAATAATTTTGATAATGATACATGGATAAAATCAGTTGATAATATAAATAGATTTTATTTTACCACCAATGATAATACAGTAATAACTACAAATAATGAATTGCTACTTAGTACAAATAATGGAAATAATGATCGAATAACAATACCGGATTATGGATTTGTTGATATAACTACAAGTGGTGGTTTTTCGGGTTCTATTAGTAATAGACCTTATTGGGGATATTTTGATTCGGTAATTGATGTTGATATAGGAAATTATAATTTTCCAACATCGTTAAGAACAAACGAAGCAATTTTAACACAATCATATTTTATTACAAATTCAGATAGTAGAATTAAAAAAGATATTCAAGATTTAGAAGATCAAGAATGCTTAAACAAATTATTAGCATTACAACCAAAAAAATATAAATATATTGATACTTACGCAAGAGGAGAAAATATTACATATGGTTTTATAGCACAAGAAGTAGAAATAGTATTACCTGAAGCGGTTAAAACAACACAACAATATCCCCCGAATATATATTGTAATTATAATATTACTGATAATAATGTAACATTAACTGATAATTCTAAATATACACCAGTACTAAATCATAAATTAGAAATTCATGATGGAGCCAGAAATGTTTATCATTTTAATATAACAGAAATAACTGATAATTTAAATTTTAAAATAAACAGTGAAAAAAATACAGTATTGAATGGTGAATACTTTATTTATGGTTATTTAATTGACGACTTTAAAAGTTTATCAAAAGATCATTTTCACGCTATAACAGTTGCTTCAGTTCAGGAATTACATCGTAAAATTGAACAACAACAACAGCAAATTAATCAGCTTATAGAGATATTAAATAGAAATAATATATCATAAAAATAAATTAATATACACTATCATTTGTTAAATTAGAGCTGTTTCTTAATGTTATATTAAAATCAAATATTCCTCCACCTACACGTGTTATATTAATGCCATTATAGAAAACTTGTAAAATATATTCACATACTCCAGAATTATTCATTTGTTTTAGTTTTAATTTATAATTCAAATCTTATTTTTATATATGATTTTTAATGATTTCTAATTCTTTGATTAAATATTTAAAAGCACCATATAATATATAATTTATTTGGGAAATGTTTAATGTCATAAAATCATCTATATATGTATCATCGCTAAATTTAAAACCTTCTTTATTCACAGAATCCGGTAAGTATTCGTGGATATCTTGAGCTATAAATCCTAATTGATTTTTATCATTTGATTTTACATATCCATTCTTATAATTGAATCTATATAATTCTATTTTTTTGAAAATTTCATAGCATTCTTTATATGATGCTTTATAAATATTTTCTTTAATTCTACTATCACTTGTAATAGCCCATGATGTAGATCCATTGCTTGTGCTACCACCCTGATCCGCATAAACATTTCCTTCTACGTGTAATTCATATTGTGGATTAGTAGTACCGATTCCAATATTACTATTTAAATTATATATTTTTATATTAGATATATTAGAATTATTACTATTCCAATAAAATAAATTTGATAAATCTAATATAGTATTATTAATTTTATAATTACCAACAACATTTAAAATTCCGTTAATACATAATTTATCTGTAGTATTTGCTAATGTTCCAATGCCAACATTAGAAATAAAATGCATATGTGGTTTAGTAGCGTGATAATGCCATTTTGCTTCTGTAGTTACACTATCAACATCGATAGTTGATTTAGGTAATTCAACTTCAAAAGTTTTACCATTCGCTAAAATATTAATAGAATTGTCAAGTAATTCTACAGGCATTTAATTTATATCTCTATTTTGGTTAATACATATATTTAAATTACTTTTATTCGGGTAGCAATTCTTCATCAATAATTAATACATCATCTTTTATCATACCTATCTGTTTTTTAATATCATTAATTTCATTAAATATATGTTTTACTGCACCAAATAATGTATAATTTACCTGTGATAAATCAAGAGACATTAAATCATCAATAATAACTTCATTAATTTTTTTTGATTCTGTTTTAATTGCTTTAGGATAGTATTTAGCTACTTCTTGCGCAATAAAACCATATTGTTTATTATCTTTTCCAATATAATTAAAATTGTATAAATCAATATTTTTAACATTTTCAAAGCATATCTCATTGGATGCAAATTCTATGTTAGATTTTATTCTTCTGTCACTGACAGTTGTCCAATATGTAGAAGCATTACCAGTTATACCACCAGCGCTCGAATATATAACACCATGCGATTCAATACTATATACTGGATTAGAACTGCCTATACCAAGACTTCCAGATATATATATCTTTGTATTATTGGCATTTGAATACCAATATCCCATTGATAAATTATTTAGTGCTATATTGCCAATCATATTTATATTACCATTAACAGTAAGCTTATCATTATCACTGGCAATTGTACCAATACCAACATTGCCATAATTATAAATGCGTGGATTACTACTACTATAAGTCCATTGTGGATAATAGGAAATATTCCCTATTGTTTCATTAATTGTAGTTGTTGTCACAGTATTTGTTACTGTTTCAGTATCAATATATGTAAATAGTAATTCTTGATCCATAAACATCGTATTTCCTCCACCACAAGCAATTTGAGTAATTGTAATATTATTTCCTCCTTCACGAAACCAACTTAAATATCTTGGTGTTGATTGACTACTTGAAGTACTACTATATCCTAATTGATAATGACTATTATAGCCAACGCCATAAACATTGCTATCATCTGTTAAAAACATTGTATGATAAAATCCACAAGCAATTTGACTAATTGTAATATTATTTCCTCCTTGACGAAACCAACTTAAATACCTTGGTGTTGATTGATCAGCTGTACTACTATATCCTAATTGATAGCTATTATTTTTACCAACACCATAAACATTGCCATCATCAGTTAAAAACATTGTATGCCCATTACCACAAGCAATTTTACTAATTACTATTGAATTATCACTAAACCAACTTAAATATCGCGGTGTTGATTGATTACTTGAAGAACTACTATATCCTAATTGATAATCATAATTTCTTCCAACACCATAAACATTACCATCATCTGTTAAAAACATTGTATGATATGCGCCACATGCAATTTGAGTAATTGTAATATTATTTCCTCCTTCACGAAACCAACTTAAATGTCTTGGCGTTGATTGATTAGCGGTACTACTATATCCTAATTGATAGTAATTATTTCTTCCAACACCATAAACATTGCCATCATCTGTTAAAAACATTGTATGATAATAACCGCAAGCAATTTGACTAATTGTAATATTATTTCCTCCTTCGCGAAACCAACTTAAATGTCTTGGTGTTGATTGACTACTTGAAGAACTACTATATCCTAATTGATAGTAATCATTTATTCCAACACCATAAACATTGCCATCATCTGTTAAAAACATTGTATGATAATAACCACAGACAATTTGACTAATTACAATAGCATTATCACTAAACCAATTTAATTGTCTTGGCGTTGGTTGACTTGCGGTACTATTACTATATCCTAATTGATATTTAGAATTTTGACCAAAACCATAAATATTACCATCATCTGTTAAAAACATGGTATGATTTTGTCCACAAGCAATTTGACTAACTATTATTCTATTATCTATGAACCAACTAGAATATTTTGGCGTTGCTAGATTACTTGAACTAAGATTACCTCCTATTTGATTATGAAAATTATTACCAACACCATAAATCTTATTAGTTAATGATTCTTTAGCCAGAACCTGCTCTTCTTGAATTTCTTCCTCAACAGTTTCTGTAGTTGTACTTATTACAGCATCAATTGTTCCAACAGTTTTAACCACATCAAGTTCTACATCATTGATAAGTATTTTATCATCTTCTATTGATATAGGCATTATTTAACTATAAATATTTAACTTATCTCTATATATATATTTTAGTATTTAATCAATTACTATTATACATTACGGCATTTTCTTGAGATTGTTCTTCTGTAATTCCTAAATACTCTTTAATAGCAATTATTTCACTTTCTATATGCTTAATGGCTCCAAACATACTATAATTTATTTGAGTTATGTCTACTGATAATAAATCTATTGTATCATTTTTATTTAATTTATATTTATACGATTTAACTGCCTTGGGATAATAATTCATAACATTTTGAGCAATAAAACCCAATTGATTTTTATCATCTGCATTTATAATAAAGGATTTATATTTATAGCGATATAATTCGATGCCCTTAATATTTTCAGCACATTTATTGTAATCGGCAAGTACAATATTTTCTTTAATTCTGCGATCACTTGCAACCGCCCATGTATTATTACCAGTAGCAGTTATTCCTCCATATTTAGCAAAAATAGTACCAGATGTATCTAAACTATATTGTGGATCAGTTTTTCCAACACCTACGTTTTTATTTAATATATATAAATTGTTATCGGCCGTTTTTGTCCAATAATTACTTATTACATTACCATCAATGTATATATTGCCAATAACATTTAAATCTCCTCGCACATTTAGCTTAAATGTTTCACTTGCTGTTGCACCAATACCTACATTACTATACGTATGCACATTCGGATTATCACTACTATATGACCATTGTGCTACATATTCAACGCCATTATAATTATTTTCGCCCGATAAAAACATTGTATGATGTTGACCACAAGCAATTTGAGTAATTGTAATATTATTTCCATCTTTATAAAACCAATTTAAGTGCCTTGGTGTTGATTGACTACTATTACTAATACTATATCCTAATTGATAACTATAATTATATCCAACACCATAAACATTACCATCATCTGTTAAAAACATTGTATGCCCATCACCACAAGCAATTTGACTAATTGTAATATTATTTCCTCCTTCGTGAAACCAACTTAAATGTCTTGGCGTTGATTGATTAGATGTACTACTACTATATCCTAATTGATAACTATAATTCGCTCCAACACCATAAATATTGTCATCATCTGTTAAAAACATTGTATAATAATAACCACACACAATTTGACTAATTGTAATATTATTTCCTCCTTCGCGAAACCAACTTAAATATCTCGGTGTTGATTGATTACTTGCACTACTACTATATCCTAATTGATAATAACGATTATCACCCACACCATAAACATTGCCATCATCTGTTAAAAACATTGTATAAAATTTACCACAAGCAATTTGACTGATTGTAATATTATTTCCTCCTTCTCGAAACCAACTTAAATGTATTGGTGTTGATTGATTAGATGTACTACTACTATATCCTAATTGATAATGACTATTTCTTCCAACACCATAAACATTGCCATCATTAGTTAAAAACATTGAATGACTACTTCCGCATGCAATTTGACTGATTGTAATATTATTTCCTCCTTCGCGAAACCAACTTAAATGTATTGGTGTTGATTGGTTACTTGTACTACTACTATATCCTAATTGATAATGACTATTTCTTCCAACACCATAAACATTGCCATCATCTGTTAAAAACATTGAATGACTACTTCCACATGCAATTTGACTAATTGTAATGTTATTTCCTCCTTCGCGAAACCAACTTAAATGTATTGGTGTTGATGGATCGCCGTTACTACTATATCCCAATTGATAATGTTGATTATCACCCACACCATAAACATCGCCATCATCTGTTAAAAACATTGAAAGATATCCGCCACATGCAATTTGACTAATAACTATTGAATTATCACTAAACCAATTTAAATATCTTGGTATAAGTTGGTTGCCTGTATTACTATATCCTAATTGATAATTTTGATTATCACCCACACCATAAACAGAATAATCAGTTGATGGAACAGATCTAAATCCGGTGGATTTTGCAAATTCAATCGGTACTGTATTACCATCTTTAATAATATTAATGGATGTGTCATCTAATTCAACAGGCATGATGAATAATAACTCTCTATTTAAATTAATATTAATTATTTATATAAAAATATAATCAATAATATAATTATGTTTGATTATAAATTTTTGAAAATAGTAGTAAATTATCATAATATCTTTAAAAACAATAAAAGTAATAACATTCGGGGAAGACTTGTGAAAGATTTGTTGAGCAAATATAAGGTTAATGATGATAATAATTTATTGAATGGCATTATGATATATATGTATTCTCATTTAATGTATTTTTCAATTGTTTAATTATTTTTCTAATGTAATTATTGATAATTGCAAAATTATTTGTT